>Ga0126305_10000040_pt1 | contig 50992 bp, 34 predicted proteins | sample Plot26_FD_92536 | JGI IMG/M metagenome (GOLD analysis project Ga0126305, IMG submission 92536) | Serpentine soil microbial communities from UC McLaughlin Reserve, CA, USA - Plot26 | ecosystem: Environmental > Terrestrial > Soil > Grasslands | place: USA: UC McLaughlin Reserve, Lake County... | reverse complement strand
GCAAGAGGTTCTGGTTCGGAGTCGGCTCGCTCCGCCCCGCTTCTCGCGGCCTTTCAGGCCGCAAGGCTGTGGGGTCTGTTGGCCCAGGGCATCGGCCTGCGGCCTCAGCCCTGGGCTGATCTCTCGCGACCCCTTGGGCCGCAAAGACCGAAAGCCGGCAAAAGTCCGTCCAAGGAAAGTTCGTCAGGCCGGCAGCGATGCCGACGCTCCCAGGGAGGCGCTACGCAGCAGCTCAATTCTAACTTGACAGACCACTAGCGCGGGCGGCCAGCCGCGCCGGGCCCCCTGGGAAGGAGTGCCAGGTGCTTCGCCGCCGCCGGTTCTCTCTAGTCACGTGGCACCTCTTCTGGACAGAGCCACAGAGGCCCTCCGGGCAATGGTCCGGAGAAAGACCTTTCCGAGCGGCAAGCCGATCCTCTTCTACTCGACTGGTACCTCTTCCCCCCTACCTCTTCCCCCCCCGGCTTCCCTAGGGATCCTAGGGATCCTGGGCTTCCCAATGTCAAAGATGGGTTCGGAGGCATAGGTTTCGCCTTGGCGGGCAAGTTCAGGAGATGAATCTCTCCTTCTTTTCTTCTACTCGCGTGGCACCTAATTCCCGAGAGATCGTTCTCTGGAGCTGGGAGCCGGCCTCCACCGCCACCGCCGATACTGTTGACTTCTAAAACGCTTTATGCTATCAATTCCCTCCCCTTGACCGCAGTTGCCGGTAAAGCGGGTCGCAACGGATCAGGTGTCGAGGTCTGATTCGCAGCATCAACAACTCATATCAGGTTGGTGCAAAAACAGGCGGCTTCCACGTAAGCCGCAGGTCTAGACGTGTCTCCAGGCAGACCCTGGAGACACGCGAGAGGAAAGGAATGTCCAGATGAGGTTACTCTCAAATCTACTCTTCCAACTGAAGATGAGGCTCCGCGCCCAGTCCGGCTCTCATCCCAGCCCAGCCATCAGGCTATTCGTCGTCGCACTCATTGCCCTCGTGGGATTGAGCGTGACGGAGCGGCAGGCCTCGGCTCAGGCCTGGTCTCTTACCAAAGCGCAGCGTCAGGCGTACCTCTACTATTACGCGCCGCTCCTCATGCACAGCGCCGACGAGTCCGCCACGTGGCAGTGGGGCTTCGACTGGCTGACCAACTTCGACTTCGACCGCGACGGCATCTTCAAGAACAACAAGGCGAACTGGGAGCAGGTCGACTTGCTCGTCGCCAACCCGACCGCCGCGGCCTACGCGAACTGGCGCCTGCGCCCGACGATGTACACGGCGGCCATCGAGTACATGGAGGGCACGAGCAAGTCCCTGACGATGCTCTACCACGTATACCACGCGAAGGAGGAGGGCTCGATTCACGACTGGGAGCGCATCGAGATCCGCGTCGACAACGTGACCGGCACGCCCTCGATGAGCGAGACGATCAAGTACGTGACGATCACCCAGCACGACACGAACCTCTCGCAGCTGTACGGCCACCGCGACCTGAACTTCATGAACACGACCGGCGGTCGTCACGCCATGATCTGGCAGGACGACATGCAGGGCGACGCGACCGGGTTCCACAAGAATCAGCTGAACTTCATCGAAAACAAGTGGTCGCAGATCGACTATTGGAACAAGCAGCCGTCGGTGAACGCCGAGGTCGACGTCACTCAGACGAGTGGCCAGCAGGATGTGCACTACATCTTCGTGCCGAAGGATGACGCCGCCGCCGTCACCTACTGGAACGCGCAGGTGCTGACCCAGGACACCGCGTCGCAGCTCGCCGCGAAAGCCTCGAGTCGGTACGACCGCTGGTCGAAGATCAAGCGCATTCAGTACGAGCTGCAGGACCTCGCCGACATCATGCCGACGCACGCGGACTGCGCGTCGTGTGGCGGCGTCGCCTGTGTGACCGAGAACGGATGGGGCACGTACTCGAACCACTGGGGCAGTGAGACGATCAACATCATGCTCTCGGAGCCGATCAACAGCGAGACCGGTGTCCAGCTCGTGCCTGCTTCTTCGAGCTGCGGCGGCACCGCGGTGACCTTCCACCGCAACTCGCTCGACATCGAGGACCCGAGCGACGGCGCACAGGGGTATCCGCACAAGCCGTGGTTCTGGGGTGCGTATCTCCAGAACGGAGAGGGCGAGGGCGGACCGGCCTTCGACGGTACGCCGTTCTACGACCCGGCGACCGGCACGCCCAAGGTTCGCCAGTGCACCGGCGGCCTCGGTCAGTTCTGGTGTCAGCACGATTACTTCGCGCACAGCGGACCGGTCGGCTCGACTTCGAACGGGAAGTGGTACGAGCACGGCAAGTGGCTGGCGCCGGGCTGGGATCTCGCGACGAACGGCGGGTTCGATGGCCGTTGGACGCAGCTGTTCGACGACAACCACTCGGCCGGCGGTGGCACCATTTAGCCGCCGGACCGTGGGGTACCAGCCGTTTCCGCCGGGCGCCCGCCAAATGGCGAGGGCGGAGCCCGGAACTCGCGGTCTGTGATCGATTCCCGAGGGTAGGCGCCGAGCGAAGGGGCGTCGGACGGGGTTGGGGGGCGGCGTACCCACCGTCCCCCAACCCGTCATCAGGGATCAACAGCATCACGACCCGAGGGATGCAAGCGGGCCTCGACTAAGCAGGCACGAGCGTATAGTCTGCCGGCATCTTCTCCAGGGTAGCGATGCTGATATGCGGCCAGACGGCTCGCCCTCTTTCTTCTACTCGACTGGTACCTCTTCCGGTAGTTCTCTCTGATCACGTGGCACTTCTTCCGTTGGGGTCTGGGGTCCACTACGAAGTGGTTTCAGGTTCTGTCTACTGCATTTTCCTTCCTCCCTTCCCAGGCTTCGCCTGGCGCAAGGCACCTCTTCTACCTCTTCTGAATGCACCTCATGCCTCGCGCCCGTGCACGTCTTCACGGAGAGCCTGGAAGAACTCCGGACAACTGCGGGCCCGCTCGATTACACCGGGCATTGAGTCGTCCATTGAGAATCGCTTTTGGTCATGACGCACTGAATCCAGGACCTGTAGGGCACCACCCGCATGTGGCGATCGGCGCGCGTCGGGTCGCAGGCGAAGCTGATCACACCGGCCAGCCTGGTCTCGCCTCCGGAGAAAGCAAGGGCCGGACCGCCGCTGTCTCCCCTGCAGGCGCGGCGTGTCGGGGTGGTTGCCGAGCAGAGGTTCTCTTCGGCATCGAAGGTGACGAGCGTTCCCTGGAAGTGCTGGGCGCACGTCTGGCTGTCTACCCGGGAGCTTGTCAGCTCGTGCAGCTTCAGGTTCTGGTCCTCGTTGAGCCCCCAACCGACTAGCGTCACCGAGTTGATCTGCTGGTCTTCGGTTGCATCGGCGATCAAGGGGTAAGGGACGGCGCCGGCTGGCGCGTCCGAGGTGAGAGGCAACAGCGCGATGTCATCTGCGAGCCCCGGCACGCTGGCCCCGGGGTGCTCACGGACCGTCCCCACCGATCGCCGCTCACACTGGCTCTGATCCGCGAGGTCGAGGCAGTTGAAGAGCGCCGCGGTGATCTGCGGGCAATGGGCCGCAGTGAGCACCCATCTCCTGGCGATCAAGGTGCCGCCGCAGGCGTGTCTTGCGCCATTGATGAGCGACACCACGCCGGGATATCGGGTAGTGGTCGAGACCTCGTTGCCTCCGAAGGTGTCGATCTCCCGCATCTCCTCTGGGCTCATCCTCTCGCCCCGCGCATTGACGAGCGTGGCCGCCCTCGCCTCGGCAGACGTTTCGACCTCGAGGCTTGGCGGCGGCGCGTCGGCTCTGCTCTCGCACGAGGTCAACAGGGCGATCGACAACGGACCAAGGGCGGCCAGGTGCATCAGGTGGGACCAGCGAGCTCGCCGGCTCATGCTCCACCCCCGACGATCTCGTGTCGGGCCGGAGGGCAGGCCAGGCTCCCGCTGGTCACAGGACCTCCATGTTCAATGACAGGAACCGGATTGCGAAGGACCGCAGCCGCAGCCGCCTCTTGCGAAGTGGGGATAGCGAGCGATGCCAGCATCGTGAGATGCTCGATCTGGGCGAAGCGCCCCGAAACCGCCTGCTCGGGCAGGTTCGTGAGGGCCAGGCTCACCACCGGCTCTCCGCCGCCCGTGGTCTGCAGCGCGCGGAACGATCCATCGAACTCTAGCGTCTCGCCGCCCACCAAGCCTGCGAGCTCGAGGCGGTTGACGCCCCGGCGGCGCCATACGACCTGATCCGCAATGACGCGGGGCGTGCCCTGACCGAAGCGGAACCTGCCGAGTGCGCCGGCCGAATTCGTCGGGTCCGGGGCGCGCAAGATTTGCCGCGAACGGATCTCGCCGCCCGGGAGCTCGATCCTCGTCAGGTACGGCGGCGCCAACCGCGCCGCCGGCTCAGAGATCGAGGTCAGCCCCACATGCTGTCCGAGATCCGGGATCCAGTCGAGCGCATCTTCCTCGCCGGCGCCGGGTGCCGTGACCGTGGCGTCCGTGAGCCACTTGACGTCGAACGACGTCGGAGATCCGCCGTCCGCGGAAAACCGAAGCGTCTTCCCGCTCAGGTCCTCCGAGATCACCGAGTTCCCTTCCGGGGCGGTGCTCAGGAAGCGGAAGTGTTGCCCCTCCGGCGTCAGGAGATCCTCCGTGCGAAACCAGATCCTCGGCACATGCGGCATATGCCTGGCATGATCTCCTCCTCCGAGCACCATGTGAAAGCTCACCGAGTTGGGCCGGGAGGACCGCAGCTCGCCGCTTCTGAGAATGACCAGACCCAATCCTGAAAATGCTATTTCCACTGTGAAGGACATCGTTTCCTCCCTGCTGCTCTCTGTGATTGAAATGGAAAGGGATCAAGAGCCCAAGATCGCAAAGGCCGCCCAGGAAGCAGGCGAACGCAAGCGGTCCTCGGAGCTCTGCAGGCTTTCGATCATTGCCCGGCGCAGGGCGGCGGGAGGATCGGCGCCCGACGCCACCAACTGATGGAAGCGCAGCATCACCAAAGGCGACGTCCGGTCGTCGACGTCCCAGAGCGCCGCGACGACAGATGGCACTCCGGCAGCCAGAAAAGCACCCGCGACACTCAGGGCTCCTTCTCTCCCGGGCTGATAGCCCGCCAGCGAACGGCAGGCAGCGAGAACCACCAGGTCTATCCCATCAAGGCGGAGGGCACGGATTTCCGCCGCGGTGACCTCATGGCGCGACCCTGCGCTCGAGGCCAAGGGCAGCAGCCCGGCGTCGAGGCTCTCCTCAAGCGCCAGCACATGGCCTGCGAAGTGGACCATATCGGCGGTCGCCAGTGCGCCCAGGAACGCTTCGCGGGTCGCCGCCGAGCCCCGCAGCAAGATGCCGGTAGGATACAGAGACGCGATCGACCTGGCCTCGGCATCTGCTCCCGGCAACTCCGGCAGGGAGGCATTGCCGGTGCCGGCCAGGTCGGGCGCTCCGACGACGAGCGGACGCCGGCTGTGGCTCAAGGTGTATTGTTGCTGCCCACTCGTCAGGAGCGGCAAAAGACGGGCAGTTGGGAGCAATGTGAGGACGGTCTCTTCGATCAGGAACCGCTTCCGCTCGCCGTTGAAGAGCGCTGCAAACGGCAACCGTTCGAGCACCCCATCCGGCACCACGATCATTCGCCCCTCCTCGTTTAGCGGCAGCCGGAGCGGGCGGATCAGCTGCTCGTAAAGCAGTTTCCCAAGCTCTCGTGTTGAGGCGGAGTCACCCTTCAGGGCAGAGCGGAACTTCTCGACATCCCGGGTCAACTGCTCGCGCGAGATCGGGAGAAGGACGCTCCGCAGCCGGTTTCTCTCCATCACCCAGGCCACGGTTTGGCGCGGTAGCACCGCGAACTCCACAACCACTCGGTCGAGAGGCAAGCGGGCGAGGAGATCTGGAACGAAAGATCCCGACCGCGGGTCCAAGACGGGCCCTCGCCGCGCCCAGGCATCGCTGATCGAGCGCCCCCGTGATCGCTCTGACCACGATAGTGCTTCGGCCCAGGGTGGTGGTTCGTCATGCACGGCAAGCTCCATGAGAAGGTCGGCGGCCTCCATGGCATGCGAAAAGATCGCGATACGCGATGGTGTCTCAATTGCCTGGGACCTCATCTCCTCATACTCTTGGACGACCCTGCGCAGGTTTTTCCGGGCCTCGACCGCATTGGCGAGAGCAAGTTGAGCGCGAGCGGTCGCGACACCGATTAGCGTGCGGTCGTTCCGCCACCGGGTGGCCGCTTCGAGACGCTCACCGAGCCCGAGGTCGATCAGAGCCTGAGCCGGCGCACCGGCGAGATGCGCGAGGCCTCGCGAGACCAGAGCTTGGCCGCGAATCCGCTTCTGGACCTTCCCCCCTGGCTCGGCGACGATCGCGAGAGCCCGGTCGGCAGCCTGTCGGGCTCCCTGCACATCGCCGAGATCCGCCAGTGCCCGTGCGCGATAGGAGAGGAGCTCCGCGATCGCGAGCGGCTCTCCCCACCGCGTGGCGCTGAAGTGGGCTTCCTGGAGAAAAACCAGCGCCAGATCTGCTTGGCTGCGGCGCATCAGCGCCTGCGCGGCTTCGAGCAACACGGAATAGCGCCGCCGCGGCGTGCCTCGGGCCAGTTGAGGGCCCAGTCCCAGCAACCGGTGTGCCCAGCCGCGCTCGACCTCCCCTCGGAGGTCGTAGTTCTCGGCTAGAAGCGTCTCGGCCATCGCCGCCTGATCCTCACCACCACCGCGCCGCAACGGCTCGCGTATGGCGATGAGGTGCGAGATGGCCTGCTCATGTTGGCCGAGGCCCATGGCCACCGTCCCCAGCATCCAGTGAAGGCGCCCGACGAGACTCGGATAGCGCTCGCCGTCGAGCCCTGCTAGGATCTGTTCCAGCGGTTGGCGGGAGGCGGCAACGTCGAGGTGGTAGAGGCAAATGGCAGCGTAGAGGCTCGCCTCGTCGGCGAGCGGGCTGCGGGCACGGCGGAGAACGGTTGCCGCCTCCTCCAGGAGCTGCCGAGCGGCCAGCCACTCCTGGTGGTTGTACCGAGTGAGGCCTCTGGAGAGGTTCCGGTGCGCCTGGAGGAGTTGCGGATCGCTCGACCCGCGGGCCAGGAGCACGTCGTGAGAATCCGCCAGCATCCGGTCACCCCGTTGCACCACCATTTCCCTCGCCAGCTCGGTCATCGTCCCGGCGGTATCTGCGGTGCCCCTTGCCTCGGCAATCCTGGGGAGGAGCTCTTCGAGAACCAACTCGCGCAGTTGGTTCGGGTAGGTCGCGACCAGCGCAGCGACTTCCTTGCCCGACAGACCTCGGCCCTTTAGGAGGCGCTCTCGCCATTCGCCCCAGCGGTCCGGGAGGGTCGGTTGGGTGATCCGCAGGAGCTGGTGTCGAGCCTCCTCGGCCCAGTGGCTGGAGCCATCGAGGTCGAGGGAACGCTGCCAAGCGGCCGTCTCCTGTTCACCCAGGGAGAACGCGGCAAGAGCCAACGCCAGATTGAACCAAGCCGCGGGCGAGTCGGGCGCGAGAAGGCTAGCTCGCCGAGAGTGGCGAAGCGCGGCTAATAGATCGAACGGTCGTCCTTTTCGCGTACCGCGCTCCAGGTAAGCGACCGCGAGATCGTTGTGGTAGCGCGCCTCGGCAGGAGCACCGGCGAGAAGCTTTTCAAACTGTCGAATGGCAGCGTCGACTCGCCCCAGGGCGAGATTGAGGCTCGCGTGCCTCGCGAGCCGTGGCGAGCTCTCGTCCGACTCGCTTTCTCGACGGGTCCACCCCTCACCCTGCACCATGGCTGGTGCAATCATGGGCTGGGAGCCATAGGGACGGAAGGGAATTTGACCGAAAAGACGTCCCTGGAACGGCCGGTGCTTCGACCGCTCGAGGACATTTGCGGCGCTCGGTGCTACGTCCTGGCGTTCTCCACATGCGACAAGAGCACAGAACAACAGAGCCATTCCGCAGTATGCACGCAAGAAAGAAGGTTGCATGGTCAGGTTCACGTCTCGTGCTTGAAGATATGGACCCGCCCTCGGGGTAGCCCGCGACGAACGATTCTCGGCAGAGGATCTCCTCGCCGCTCATTGTATCGCTTGCGGACCGATTCCTACAGCTCAATGCGATGTCCCGACCGTAATCGGGAAAGGCTGCCGGCCTGTCCGTCTATTGGGTTCGGATCTCGCCAAAGGGGTCTCGTCATATCTAGGAGGGTTCGAGCATGCCGGTCCGTCGGGTGTTGTATCGGAGACGTTCCCACTTCGTTCTGGTCGTTCCGCTGCTCTTCCTGACACTACTTCCGAGTCCCCTCGGGGCGACGGCCGGCTGCGCGTCGTGTGCGCCACCCTCGCAGACGCCGAACGGTATTAGTGTTGGGCGGCCGAAGGTCTTCGATGACCGGACGCTGATCCTGATGCTCGAGGGTCTCAGCGAGACCCTCCATGGCCTGCAGTTCATCGACCAGGTGACCTTGGCGAGGGCGCTCGGGCTGCAACAGGGTTTTGGCTCGAGCGAACTCACGACGAACCTGACGGCGACTGCCCTTCCCCTTCCTAGCAACAAGGTCGAAACCATCGCCACGACCGGGAATGTCAATGACAAAGGCGAGCCACTTCCAGACGCTACGAAGAAGACGACGACGGCGGAGCGAGCTGCGTTCACACCCACCCCACCCCTGCTGGACGCCACGGTGAATGCGACGCCGGCGGGTTTTAGTCCCACCTACGGCGAAAGCGCCTCCGACCTCCTCAGCGACCAGGTCAGCCTTACCTATCAGATTTTCAATCTGCGCATGCTCCTGGAACGTTCCCTATCGGATCGGCTGCTGGCGGACAATTCCACCAGGCTGCAGGCGGTGCTTGGCATCAACGTGGCGCTGGATCCGCCGCGCTCGGCGGCGGACGCGGTGGCGGTGGTCGAGGTCACGCTCACATCCGATGGTACTGCGCAGGATGGGCTCTCGCTAGTGTCACTGATGCCTCAGGAGAAGACCTACAACAGCGCGGCGCTGAGCACGAAGTCCAATGCCTTTGGTGGTGCTGCCGTCGTCAAAATGATCCAGATTGGCTACAGTCAGCGGAGACGGAATCAGATCTTCTACCTCTACCGCGACGCCGACACTATCTCCTACGAGCGGATGCCAACGGACGGCGACGGCAAGTCGGTGGTGTTCGGGTGGATGTTCCGGCCCGTGCTCGGCCGCCGCTCAGTGTCTCCCGGCTTGCGGCAGCTCTTCGCGATCGTCGCGCTCCCCGGCAGCAACCAGGCACCACAGAAACTGACCGCCCAGGTCCGCACCTACTGGAAGCGCTACGACCGCGACACCATGACGTCGTTTCTGGAAGACGACGCTACGCGCCGCGCCAAAGTCGGCTACGCGCTGTCGTTCAACTTGGCAAAGCCTCAGATTTTCGCACCGCGCTACAGTAACACCTCTATGTATAGAGGTATTGAAGTGAAAGCGACTCCCACCTACGAGGAGAACCTCCGTGCTAAGGTTACGGGTGTCTCCTGGCGCCCGATCGGGACATCCACCGCCTTGGTGTCGGTGCTCGGCCACAACTTCTTCACGGGTACGAAGGTGGCTTTGGGCGATAAGCTCTATGGCAACAGCCAGGACTCTCTGGCGTTGAAGTCGAGCGAGACGCTGGAGTTCACGACTACGCTCGATGCTCTGGCCATGAGTTCGGCCTCGGTGATCGGCCGATACGGGGCGGCAGTGCCGGTTATCGCGCAGCCACCCGAGGGTGTGTCCCCTGAAGGCGTCTGGATCCCTGAGGTAAAGGTCTCCCCACGGCTTGCTGGCAATCGAACGCTCAAGGTGTATCTGGCTGGCAACGAGGAAGAGACCTTGTCGATCGCCGACCTGCCCCGCGAGATGGACAACGAGAGGAAGACGCTGGGACCCGTCTCCCCGATCGTGATGGTCAACGGCGGTGTGGTCAGACCTCCGTACACGTTCTACGAAGAGGGTAGCCGGCTCGTGCTGCAAGCAACCTTTCCCGATTCGCTGCTCGAAAACGGTGGTGGTGTCGTCCGCGTGTCGTGGCCCTTCCTGCCGCAAGACGTATGGTCACCGACGAAAACGTTCGGCGATCCGTGCCAGCTGTTCCAGGCGATCCGACTGGGCACCAAGTCGGTGTTTCTCAGACACCTTGATCCCGCGGGATTTACCAAGGATCCGACCACGAGTGGTGACGGTCTCCCAACCGCCTCGCCCCCTTACTGCTGGCACCTCGTGGCGAACGAGCAGGCGACTCCGATTTTAAGCGCCAACTGTCCTGGCGGAGTCTCTGGGCCGACGTCTCCTCATGAAAACGACATCAGTGTAACTCTCAAAACCGACATGCCGGACCAGTTCATCCTTCTCGATCCTAGGGGGGCCGCTTGCGTGCTGAAGATGACGGATCTCGAGCCCAAGCCTGCCGAGAAACCAAAGCCACCCGAGATCAAGCAATTCGATTCGGTGTGGCTGGCCGTCGCGGTTGAGGATTCGACCAAGGTCAGGAGGGCCGTAGCCGATGGCCGTGACCTCACCCTCCGTATCCCGACCGATAAGAAGGGGAAAGCCATTCCCACTCAGATCGAGGTCGAGGTCACACGTGTCGTCACCGCTCAGCCAGGCAGCGTCGACCTCACGTTGCTGACCACCGACGGCTCGCGGCTCAAGACGGTTCGTCTTACTGTCGTTCCATGTCTGGAGTGCAAAGAATAGAAGGAGGAACTCATGAGCAAGAAGAAGCATCCCGACGCAGCGTTGCTGCGCGACCTTATGGCAGTCTTCGAAGAGCACAACTGGTCGGGAAGTGCCATAGGGATTGGGGTCTCTGCTGGGACATCTGCGAAGAAGTGCCCGGCAGGCAAGACGCCAGTGGATGTCCGCTATCAGCTCCCTGACGGCACCTGGGTGAACAAGACTGTCTGCGTGTGAGGCGCTCAACCGTGGCCTCCCGGATGGCATTGTGGAAGGCCATCTGTTTCCATGGGATAAAGCACAGGCGGGGCCAGCCACCCCTGGCGCCCGCCTGATCAAGATTCAGTTTTCAAAGAGCCAGCGCACGGCGCCGGCGGACCGGCGCCGTGCAAGTTCCTGCGTTGCTTCGGTTATTGCGGTTCCTGCGTGTCAGGGACGTCTACGCCGGCTCGGCCGGGGCCGGCGCGGGTGGGGGACCGGCTGTCGGCCCTTGGCCTTCTTGGCGCGGCCTCTCGGCCGCCGCGGCGGGATTCCGAACTCGATGAGCCTCTCGCTCTTGAACCCATAGGTGGTCTGGAGGGAGGCGCCCAGGCGGAGGCGGAGGTCGTCGCCGGACTTGGCGAGGGACTCGCGGGTGCTGGTGAGCTCGCGGGTCGCGGCCTTCAAGGCCTCGTTGCGGGCGTCCTGCGTCTCGGACTCCTGGATGATCCTCTCCAACTCCGTGTGCAACGGAATCAGATGCGGCATCTCGGCGAGCAGAGGCCGGAGACCGGCGGCGATGACCTTCCACCGCGCGATCCGTTCAGGGATGGTGCTTCCTTTTGTAGCCATGGTCTTTCTTTCCTTTCCTTCTTCTGATGGGGAGAGATATCCCGATCCCTGGGCCTCCATCGGTTATCGTCCTGTCCGGAGGATCCGGAGTCAGAGACGTCGGGTTTCAATCAAAGCGAGGCGGAAGATAAGCCCGGGGATTGAGGGCTGTCAAGAGTAAATATCGCTAAAGACTGCCCGACTTTCTGAAAAAGTCTTTTGCCGCGAGAAAAGGTCTTTTGCTCCGGCCGGGAAGTCATTTGGGCGAAGATTTGAGCAAATTTCCCAGATTAGACTTGAGCTTCCAAGGAAAAGAGGATTATGCTCCGGCCCAAGGCAATCGGGGCCAGAAAAGAGTGCCGGCTCGGAGAATTGAGTAGCCGGAGCCGCCATTTGGTCTTTTCTCGGGAGAATAGAGTCTAATCCGGACCGGGCAGCTCTTTTTCCCGAACGTGGGAGCAAATCCGGGCTCTAAAGGCCTATTGCTGGACCTGATTGGGTTTTGCGCGCTCTTTGACAACTAAATGTATGAACGGGCTCTCTCTTCTCTGTGGCGGGGGAGAAGGGAGAGCTATGTCTGGGCATTGATGCCACCCCCCAATGTAGAGACGCCTTGCAGGCGTCTCTAGGGGCGGGAAAACGTTTAATGATGCAAGGTCGCCCCGCGGGAACGAATCGGCGGTTTGGAAAAGACATCGCCGCCGCCGGAGACGCCGGAGACGCCTGCAAGGCGTCTCTACATTGGGAGATGAAGGCGATGAGGAGACGAGGATCAGGATTGCCGGGCAGTGATGTCCGGGCGGGGCCCTACCCTTCGCCGCCCTCACCCGGCAACCCGATCGTCACCCGCAGCTCCTCCGGATGGACGTGGCGGCGGGCGGCTTCCTCGACGGCTTGACGGTCGAGGGCTTCGAGCTCTCTTTTGCGGTGGTCGGGATCGTCGAGGGGGAGGCCGTACTCCTCGGCTTCGATCAGCAGGTCCGCCCATTGGCGGGCGGTCTCGCGGCGGAAGGGTTCGCGGCCGAGGAGGTAGGCGCGGGCCTCTTCCAGCTCGGTGTCCAGGATGCCGTCCTCGACCAGGCGGGCGATCTCCTCGGCGACGCCACGCTCGGCTTTCTCGACGGTGGCCGGGGAGGTGCCGACGTAGGCGACCAGGCGGCCGCGGTCGAGGCCGGAGCCGGCCACGGTCTGGGCGTAGGCGGTGTAGGCGAGGCCTTCGCGCTCGCGGATGCGGGCCGGGATGCGCCCCGTCAGGCCGGCGCCGGAGCCGAGGATCACGGCCAGCACCTCGAGGGCGGCGTAGTCCGGGTGGCAGCGCGGCACGGTGAGGTGGCCGGCGTAGAGGTGGGCCTGGTCCTCGGCGTCCGTCTTGACGAAGCTCCGACGGACGAGGCCGCCGGGGGCGGGCGGCTCGGGAAAGGGCTGGGCGTCCGGCGGCGGCGCGCCGAGGAGCTGGAGGAGACGCTCGCGGACGGCGTCCGCGTCCACCACTCCGGCCACGGAGGCGAGGACGCCGTGGGCCAGGGACCGGTGATGGAACTCGGCGCAGTCGGCCGGCGTCAGGCCGAGGAGGCTCGCCTCGTTGCCATGGAGAGGCCGGCTGCGCGGGTGCGGCGTGTAGAGCTGCTCGAGGAAGCCCCAGGCCGTCTTCACCTCGGGCTGGTCGGCCATGCTCTCCAGCTCGGCGGCGGCCTGCCGGGAGAGCCAGGCGCAGCGGTCCTCGGGGAACGCCGGCTCCAGGAGCAGCTCGGCCGCCCACTCCAGGGCCAGCTCCCAGTCCTGCGCCAGGGCGTCGACCGACACGCCGATGCTCTCGAAGGTGCCGTTGCTCTGCAGCACCATGCCCTTGCCCTCGGCCTCCTCTGCGATCCGCTTCCAGTCGCGGCGCCGGGTGCCCTCGGTGAGCATGCGGCCGGCGACCAGGGCCTGCCCGGGGATGGGCTCCTGCCGACCGCCGGCCCGCAGCCAGAGGCGGACGGCCACCACGGGCGCGCCTTCGACCCGCCGGACCCGGACTTCCGGGGCGGGCGTCACGGCTTCTCCTCCCGCAGGAGGCCCTCGATCGCGTTCACCAACTCTGCCACCTCCTCACGGGTGTTGTAGTAATGGGGAGAGATCCGCACCACGGGCACCGGGGCGCCGTCCTCGCTGGAGGAGACGCTGGTGTTGATGCCGGCCGCGCGCAGGCGGTGGACGACCGCCGCCGCGTCCCAGCCCTCCACCTCGGCCGTGGCGATGGCGCACAGCCGCCGGCCGCGGTCGGCGAGGCGGACCCCCGGCAGGGCGCCGAGCCGCTCCCGGACGTGCCCGGCGAGGGCGATGGCCCGGCCGCCGCTCTCTTCGATCCCGACGTCCAGGGCGTAGCGCGCCGCCTCGCCCAGGCCGAGCACCAAGGCGTAGGAGAACTCCCAGTTCTCGAAGCGGCGGGCGCCGTCCACCAGCTTGAAATCCTCGTCGCCGACCCGGTCGGCGCCCCGCATGTCGACCCCCAGGGGATAGGCGCCGCGGCCGAGGATGGCGTCCGAGGCATAGAGGAACCCGATCCCCCGCGGGCCGCGCAGGAACTTGCGGGCGGTACCGGCCAGGAAGTCGCAGCGCAGCCGGCGGACATCGACGGCGATCTGGCCCACGGCCTGGCAGGCGTCGACCAGGTAGGGCACGCCGCGGGCCGCGCAGACCTCGCCTACGGCCTCGACGTCCTGCACCAGGCCGGAGTTGGTGGGCACCCAGGTGACGGCCACCAGCCGGCAGCGCGGATGGGCGGCGAGCCGCGCCAGCGAGCCGGGATCGACCCCGCCCTCGGGCAGGTCGTCGGCGTGCAGCACCTCGACGCCCCGGCGGCGGTTGAGGGCCTGGTACATGATCTGGTTCGAGACGTAGTCGGCGCGGGTCGTCACCAGCACGTCCCCCCGCTCGAAGTCGAAGGCGGAGAGGGCCTGAGAGAAGCCGACGGTGGCGTTCTCGACCACGGCGACGTTGCGGGGCGCGCAGCCGAGGAGGCGGCCGAGATGGCCGTAGACCTCCTCGATCCGCCCCGCCGCCTCGTCGGCCGCCTCGTAGCCGCCGATCTCCAGCTCGCGGTCGAGATAGCCCTTCACGGCGTCGGCGACCGGCCGGGGGGTGAGGGCCGAGCCGGCGTTGTTGAGGTGGTTGCGGGTGGCGCACCCGGGGGTGTCGCGGCGCCAGGCGGCCACCTGCTCGTCGGATACGTCGGATACGGTCATCAGGGATGCGGTCATGAGGCGCTCCAGGCGGTGCTCCTTTCCGGGCCAACGGCCTGGGTTCCCTCAGCCCAGCCCATCGGGCTGGGTTCGTGGGATCCGCCCACCCGCCCCAGGGCGTTGCCCTGGGCTGAGGGATCACGGCCCGTTGGGCCTCCCGTCAGATCCATCATGACTTCGGCAGCGACCAGCCCATCACGGAGCCGCGCTCGGGGCGGAGGTAGCGCTCGGCGGCGGCCAGGAGCTGGTCCGGGCTCGTCTCGAGCAGGCGCTCCATGTGAAAGTCGAGGTGCTCGAGGTCGAAAAGGGTGAGCGCCATCCCCACCGAGAGGGCCTGCTGGTGGACCTTCTCGTGGCCGAAGACCCAGTCGGCGGCGGCGATGCGGCGGCAGCGGGCCAGCTCCTCCTCGCCGGGCGGGTTGGCGCGCAGATCGGCCAGCAGCTCCAGGACGCGGGCCTGCACGCGGGCCGGCTCGATGCCCGGCACCACCTCGGCGGCGATGGTGATCTGGCTGGCGTCCATCCCCTCGGAGACGTCGGCCGTCACCCAGACGCAGAGCTGCTCGTCCTCGACCAGCGCGTGCTGGAGGCGGCTGGTGCGGCCGCCGCCGAGCACGGTGGCGGCGAGGCGTAGCGGCGGATGATCCGGATGCGAGCCGGCGGGTCCGGGCAGGGCCAGGATCATCCGCGCAACTTCCCCCTTGCGGCGCTCCAGCGGCTCGATCGAGGTGGGCAGCACCGTAGGCGGCGTGAAGCCGCCGCGGGTCTGAGCGCCGGCCGGCAGGCCGCCCATCGCCCGCTCGACGGCCGCCAGCGCGTCCTCGCCGATGTCGCCCGCCACCACCAGCACGGCGTTGTCCGGGCGGTAGAAGCGGCGGTGGAAGTCGCGCAGGTCCTCGGCGCCCGTCGCCTGCAGCTCCTCGCGCGTGCCGAGCACCGGCCGGCCATAGGGATGGGGGCCGAAGAGGCGCTCGTGGACGGCCATCTCCAGGGCGTCCCAGGGCTCGCTGTCGTACATGGCGATCTCTTCCAGGATCACCTGGCGCTCGCTCGCCACCTGGTCGGGATTGAGGGTGAGGTTCGCCATGCGGTCGGCTTCGATGGTCAGCGCCTCGGTCCAGCGGTCGGCGGCGAAGTTGAAGTAGTAGGCCGTCGAGTCGTGGCTGGTGAAGGCGTTGTTGACGCCGCCCAGGGCCTGGGTGAGGCGGTCGATCTCGCCCGGCCCGAAACGGGTGGAGCCCTTGAACATCATGTGCTCGAGGAAGTGGGCGGCGCCGCCGTGCCCCGGCGATTCGTCGCGGGTGCCGGCGCGGTAGAACAGGGCCGAGGTGACGACTGGCGCCTGGGCATTGGCGAACAGGCAGACCGTCAGGCCGTTGTCGAGCCGCTCCAGTTGCAGGCGGCCGGGCAGGGACCGCAGGCTCGGCGGCGCCCCGATGGCGGTCGGGTTGGCGGTCAGATTGGCGGTCGAATGGAAGCGCATCCGGCTCTCCCGTGCATGTCTCACCCGTGGATGTCTATTCATGGTCAGTTCCCTCCTGGCGAGAGGACGACGTCGATCTTCTCGCGATCCTGCGCGGCCGTTTCGCTCACTTCGACGAGGATGTCCTGCTGGCGGTGGCCGGGAGCCGTCAGCGAGATCCGGTGCTTGCCGGGCGACAGCTCGAGCCATTCTCCCCTGCCACGGATGAACCTGCCACCCGAGTAGCGCCGTGCGGGGCCCACGGCCTGGCCGTCCACCAGCACGTCCGCCAGCGGCGGCACGGCGTGGAAGGCGATGGCCTGGCGCACCCGCACGGTCCGCAGGTCCGAGCTCTCGACGTCGGCCGCCGGCAGCGCCCGCAGGCGGGCGGCGATGGGCGTCGTTCCGCCCGTGGCGCCCGCTTCGACGGCGATCCGGTAGTCCTGCATGCCCGGCTTGCGGATCTTCACCGCGTAGCTGCCCGGCCCCGGGAAGGTGTACGTCCGCGCTCCCTTGAGGCCGCTCCACTCCTGCGCCGTGCCGATCACCCGGCCCTCGACCAGCACGAAGGCGTCCTGGGGCGCCACGCGGAAGGCCACTTGGAGGCCGGTGCGGATCGCCTGGTCTGCCTGCGGGTCGGCGGCAGCCGAGGGGGCCTCGGGCTCGGGTTCCGGCTCCCGGGCCGGAGCCTCCCTGGGCACGGCGGGCGCGGGCACGGCCGGAGCGGCGGCGGACGGCGCGGCAGGCACGGGAGCGGGGACGCGGTCCCGGGGGCGGTCCTGGGGCAGCGGCGGACGGGACGTCGCGGCCACCGGGTCGTCCGGAGTCGCTTTGGACGGCGTCTCCGGCCGCACGCTCGGGCCAGGCGGCGTGGCCAGCGGCGCCGCGGGTTGCAACGACTGGGGCGATTGCGACGGCACGGCGGCCTGGGCCGTCTGCTCCGCGCCCGGCTCGGGCGTGGGCTCCGGAGCCGCCGCCTCTGCCGCCTGCCGGGGGCGCGACATCATGTACCAGCCGCCCGCGCCGGCGGCAACCAGCAGCAGCAGGACGGCGGCGACGAGCAGCGAGACCGGCGAGCGCTTCGGCGGCTCCGCCGAGGACGGTGGAACCAGCGGCGGAGGCTGGACACGGGCCGCGGGCAAAACGGCCCGCGGAGGCGGCGGCACGCTCGGAGTGGTCGGCGTCGAGGCCGGCACGGTGCCCAAGGCCGGGGGCGGGGGGGGCGGAGCCGTGGCGCCGGTGCGGGGCAGCACGTAGGTGGCGTCCAGGGCGGTGCCCGCCGGGGCCGAGAGGGTCTCGTCCGTCAGGTCGAGCTCCATGGCCGCCAGCTCCCGGGCCGCCTCCCCCGCCGCGATGCGCTCGTTGCGGTCCTTGGCCAGCATGCGGCGCAGCAGGTCCTCCATGCGCGGCGGGATGGCCCGCAGCTCGGCGATCGGCGGCGGCTCCTTGTGCAGGATCTGGTAGACCAGCGTGGTGATCGTCTCGCCGTCGAACGGCCGCTTGCCGGAGAGGATCTCGTAGAGGACCACGCCGAGGGAGAAGACATCGCTCCGGCCGTCGAGGTCCTCGCCGCGGATCTGCTCGGGCGAGAGGTACTGGGGGCTGCCCATCACCGAGCCCACCATGGTCAGCTCGGTGCTCTGCCCGGCCATCTTGGCGATGCCGAAGTCGGCCACCTTCACCCGGCCGGCGCGGTCGAGCAGGATGTTGCTGGGCTTGATGTCGCGGTGGACGATCCCCTGGCCGTGGGCGTAGTCGAGGGCCTCGGCGGCCTGGCGGCCCATGCGCAGCACCTCGCGCAGGCTCGGACGCTTGGCCTCTTCGAGCCGGCCGGCGAGGTCGACGCCCTCGACGAACTCGAAAGCGAGGTAGAGGAGGCCCTCCGCCTCGCCGGCGTCGAACAGCGTCACCACGTGGGGATGCAGCAGCCGGCCGGCGGCGCGGGCTTCGCGGAGCAGGCGCTTCTTCCGGTCCTCGATCTCCTGGGGCCGGCCGACCAGGCGGACGGTCTTGATCGCCAGCCTGCGGTCGATCTGCGGGTCTTCGGCGAGGTAGACCTCGCCCATGGCACCCGCTCCCAGGAACTTGACGATGCGGTAGCGGCCGACGCTGCTGCCGCCCTCCAGGGCGTTCACGGCTTGTCCTGGCTCGGATCCAGCTCTGCGGCACCCTCGTCTTCGAGGGGCGCGCCGGCCATATCTCCCTCATCCCCCGTCGCCACGTCCTCCCGCTGGTTGAGCAGGGCCTTGGCGTCCTCCGCCTGGTCGGCGGGAACCCGGATCCTCACCAGCGCGAGGTCGCCCAGGTCGGTCGGAAACTCGCTGGCGTGCAGGGACTCCACCTGCGCCTCGATGCCGCTGCTCTGCAGGAAGCCCACGACGATGGTGGCTTCCTCCTCGGTGCTCACGATCTTGACGATTTCCCAATCTTCGGCCATTCGGTCCCCCCTCCAGCTCAAGGCCGGATCATATCGTACCTGTCTTATCGACTCAGGTGCCTTACCGACTCAGCTCTCCGACCTACTTGGTGACCGGCGGATGAGGGCCTGCCGGCACGGGATCGGGCTCCTCGCGCGCCGCCGCCGGCTCCCAGGTCTTCATGGACAGCCCTTCCAGGGTGTACGGGACGAGCTCCTGGCGGGGGTACCAGTGCCGGCTGTGCTCGGCGAAGCGGCCGAGCTGGTGATGCCAGCGGTAATGGGAGACCACCATCGACTTGCCGTCGAACTGGATCCAGTTGCAGGTGTTGCGCTCCCGCTCGCCGCCGCGCCCCCGGTTGGAGGTGGTGGTGCCCGAGTGGAGGATGACGACCGGCGGCCGGCCCTTGGGGTAGAACTCCTCCGAGTTGCCGATGTAGGCCTGGTGCAGGTGCCCCGAGAGGATGAGGTCGACGCCGGCGCTCGAGAACAGGTCGATGGCCTCGTAGGCGTTGGCGAGCACGTGCTGGGTGCCGAAGTTCGGCGGCGGGATCATGTGGTGATGGGCCACCACGACCTTGAAGACCGCGTCCGGGGTGTCCTTCAGAACCTTCTCGACCTCCAGCAGCCGGCGCAGGGGGATGCGCCCGCCCTTGATCGTCAGGCCGTGGGCCGTGTTGATGCCGACCACCAGCAGCTCGTCGTCGCGATAGACCGGCTCGAGCTCCGGGCTGAAGTGCTTCTTGTAGCAGCCGTAGGGGTTGAAGAGCCGCTCCCAGACGCGGTAGAGCGGCACGTCGTGGTTGCCCGGCACCGTGAAGGTCGGCACCGGGATGCGGTCGACGAAGTCGCGGGCCTGGCGGAACTGCTCCGGCCGGGCCCGCTGGGTCAAGTCGCCCGAGATGACCACCAGGTCGGGGCGGTTGCGCTCGATGAGCTCCAGCACCCCCTCCGAAACCTTGGGCAGGTGGGGGGGACCGAAGTGGACGTCGGAGATATGGAAGATGGTTCGCAGAGCTAACCGATCTCCTGGCCGATGATCTGGCTGACGTTGCGCGAGACTTCCGCCGCGGCATAGCCGGACACGGCGGAGATGATCTCCGAGCCGTGGCGGCTGCCGAGGAGGAACCCGCCCACGGCCGCCAGGAGCAGGGCCGGGATCGGATAGCTGACCACCAGCCGCTCCCAGTCCAGCCCCTCCGGCACGATCTCGTCGATCAGCTCTTCGACGATCGACTCCCGCTCGACGATTTCCATTGGCGTTTCCTCCTCTAGATCATTCGTCGTCGTTGCCGCCCCGGCGGGCGATCAGGCCGAGCAGGAAGCCGACGCCGGCGGCGATCAGGACCGACTTGCCGGGGTTGTCCCGCACGTAGAGGCTGACCTCCCGGGAGAGGTTGCCGGCCTCGGAGCGCACCCGCGTGTAGCTCTTCTGGGCGGTCTCCGCCACCTCGCCGTAGGTCTCCTTGGCCCGCTCCGCGCCGCGGCGGATCTCGCTCGAAGCGCGCTCGGCGCCCCGGCGGACGTCGTCGGACACCTTCTTGTAACGATCCTGCACGTCTTCCGACACCTTCTTGTAACGATCCTGGACGTCGTCGGACACCTTCTTGTAGCGATCCTGGACGTCGTCGCCCAGGCGCTGGAACCGCCGGCGGGCGGAGTCGACGCTATCCGAAACGGCATCTTGTGCCGATTCGGCACTATCTTCCAGCTCTGACTTGATATCAGCCATGACAGCCTCCGTGTCCCGAACAGAAGGGAAAGGAAAGGCTCCCGCCGTCACTCCGGCAGGAGTCGCAACGTAACATGTAGCAGAAATCGTGCCTTGCCGGAATGGTTCCGTGCCGGACCGCCCCTGCTGCTAGACTCGCCGCCCAAGGAGGAGCCATGCCGACCGTCACCTTCCACGGAGCCTGCGGAGTCGTGACCGGGAGCTGCACCCACATCGACTGGGGCGAGCGCCAGATCCTCGTCGATTGCGGCCTCTACCAGGGCGGCGAGGAGCTGGAGGCGCGAAACCGCAGCCCTTTCCCGTTCCGGCCCGCCGCGCTGACCGCCGTCGTGGTGACCCACGCCCACCTCGACCACACCGGCCTGCTGCCGCGGCTGGCGGCCGAGGGTTACTCCGGGCCGGTCTACTGCACGGCTCCGAGCCGGGGGCTGATCTCGCTCGTGCTCCAGGACGCCGGCAAGATCCAGGAGGAGGAGGCGCGCTACGCCCGCCGGAAGGGCTACAGCGTTCACCCCGAGCCCGAGCCGCTGTACACCTCCGACGACGCCCGCCGGGCGATCAAGCTCCTGAAGACGGTCCCCTTCGGCGAGGAGCGGGAGCTCTTTCCCGGCGTCCGCCTGCGCTACGTGCGCGCCGGGCACCTGCTGGGAGCGGCCAGCGCCGAGATCTCCGCCAAGGGGTCGGACGGCGAGCGGCGCACCTGGTGCTTCTCGGGCGACCTGGGCCGCTACGGCGTGCCGATCCTGAAAGACCCCGAGCCGCCGTCCGAGCCGCCCGCCGCCCTGCTGCTCGAATCCACCTACGGCGACCGGCGCCACTCCCCGGAGGACGCCGCCGAGGCCCTGGGCAAGATCGTCGAGGAGACCTACGCCCGCGGCGGCATGGTGATCATCCCCGCCTTCGCTCTCGGGCGGACCCAGGACGTCCTCTACTATCTCTCCGCCCTGGTGGACGCCGGACGGCTCGATCCCTCCACCGTCTTCCTGGACAGCCCGATGGCCATCAGCGCCACCGAGATCTACGACCGGGCCGAGGCCGAGCACGACGAGGATCTGGCGGCCCTCGTCGATGGTCCCAACAATCCCCTGGCCGCCGGCCGATTCGTCCGCTGCCGCACGGTCGACCAGTCGAGGGCCCTCAACACCCGCGGCGAGCCGGCGGTCATCGTCGCCTCGAGCGGCATGGCGAACGGCGGCCGGGTGGTGCACCACCTCCTCCACCGGCTGGCGGATCCCAGGAGCTCGGTCGTGTTCGCCGGCTACCAGGCGGCCGGCACCCGCGGGCGCGCCATGATCGACGGCGCCGAGACGATCGCCATCCACGGCCGGACGGTGTGGGTGAAGGCGAAGATCTACCAGCTCCAGAGCCTCTCGGCCCACGCCGACCGCGACGAGCTGCTGCGCTGGTGCCGGGCGCTGCCCGCCGCGCCGCAAAGAATCTTCCTGAACCACGGCGAGGATCCGGCACGCAAGGCGCTGGCGGCGTCCATCGCCGACGAGCTGGGCTGGCCGCGCCCGCTGCTGCCCCTCACCGGAGAGCCGGCGCCTTGGTAGGTGTGACTTGGCAGGTGTGACTTGGTAGACGTCGAGACCTCCGGCGAGGTGACCGTCGCCGGACGGCCGCCCCGGCGCGACGACGGCGGGCCGTCGCTTCCCGGCAAGCTCGCCCGCTACTTCCATCTCACCTTCCGGCAGTCCTACGAGGACGCGGTCCTGCTCACCGCCTCGGCCCTCGCCTTCGTCACCGTCCTGTCGCTGATCCCCCTGCTGACGGCCTTCTCCTTCGTCGGCGCCCGGGTCTTCAGCCAGTACCCGCAGCGCAGCCTGGAGGTCTTCGTCCAGATCCTCCCGTACTCGGACAAGAGCGTCGTCGACAAGATGGCCGAGTTCCTCGACCAGGCCGAGACCATCCATGGCCTGGGGGTGGTCGCCTTCTTCGCCACCACGCTGCTGCTCTTCTCCACCGTCGAGGAGAGCCTCAACAAGATCTGGAACGTCTCGCGGCGGCGGCCGCTGCGGGTGCGCCTCTTCTCCTTCGGCCTGCTCCTCTTCTGGGGGCCGCTGCTGATCGGCGCCACGTTCTCGAGCCTGATCCTGCTGCGGCAGAGCCCGGCCTTCCGAAGGGTGTTCCAGGAGTCGGTGCTGCTCAACGTGCTGCCGTTCGTGGCGACCGTGGTGGGTCTCACCATGCTCTACTGGGTGGTGCCCTACACCACGGTGCGCCTGCGCAACGCCCTGGCCGGCGGGCTGCTCGCCGGCATCCTGCTGGAGATCCTGCGCCAGGGCTTCGCCTCCTACGTGGAGGTGTTCCGCAACGTCAGCATCGTCTACGGCAGCTACGCCTTCGCCCTGCTGTTCATGATCTCGGTCGAGCTGACCTGGACGATCATCCTGTTCGGCAGCGAGGCGGCCTACACGGCCCAGCACTTCCCCCTGCTCGCCCGGGGCCTGCACCGGCATCCGCCCGTGCAGGCGAGCTGGGTGGGGCTCGCCGCCCTGGCCCTGATCGCCCGCCGCTTCCACCGCGGCGAGCCCTCCCTCTCCCGCGAGGCCCTGGCCGACCGGCTGAGCCTGACCCTGGGCGAGGTGGAGCGCATCCTCCACCCGCTGATCGCGCAGGGCCTGCTGAAGGTCCACGACGATTTCGGCTACGGCCTGGCCGCGGACCCGCGGGAGATCCGGGTCGAAAGCGTCCTCGCCGCCTACGATCACCGGGCGCGGCGTGGAGCCGAGCTGGTGGGAGGGGAGATCGCGGAGCGCCTGGAGGAGCTGATCGGGGCCTTCGCCTCCTCGCGTTCCGGAACGCTCGGCACCCTCGCCGTCGCCGACCTGTTGACACCCCTGGCGACCGCGAACGGGCCGGCCTTGCCGGAATCCGCCTCACCGAGTACAATGCCGCCCTCCCGCACCGTGGGGCAGTAGCTCAGCTGGGAGAGCACCACGTTCGCAACGTGGGGGTCGAGGGTTCGAGTCCCTTCTGCTCCACCATTAACATCTCTTAGGGATACTTATAGCTGGACGGGGTTTGAGGAGACCTGCACAGCTCGGTCAGCGCCCGATCTCGTCGACCAGTTCGGCGCTGACCAGTACGCGGATGCCATGCCGCAGCCACCGGTCCCGCTCCTCCTCGATCAACCGCGCCAAGTCGATCTCGGTACGCTGCCCCTGGCCCGGGGGCGGACAACCAGACGCTCGCCGCGTCTGACAAGCTGAGGACCGGCCACCGCCCGAACGAGGCGGAGGGCGAAGCCCTCGATTACCATCTCCAGCTCCGTTCCAGCGGTAAGACCAAGCCGCTTTCGCACCTCGGCGGGGATAACCACACGCCCTGCCTTGTCAATGGTAGTTGTCATGGAGGCCAGGATACCATTCCCTCACCAGGCCGTCGTCACGGACGCTCACTGGACCAGCGTGACGAGCGGCTTGCCTTTTTCGACGATATACGTGGCGAGCTCCGCCGCGTTGCCGGTGCCGACGTTCTTCGCCGCGTGGATCGTTCCGGCCGGGATGAACAAGGTCTCGCCGGCCTTGAGCGTCACCGGCGGCTTGCCCTCGACCTGATACTCAAACGAGCCTTCGAGGACATAGGCGATCTCTTCGCCCGGATGCGTGTGCTTGCCGAACGCCACTCCCGGGTCGAGCTCGACGCGCACCTGGATGACCTCGCGTCCGGGGACGCCGAGATCGTGCCGCTGGAGCTCGGTGCGCCTGATTCCCGTCTGCTGCGCCTGCGCCACGTACAGCGCCAAACCGCTTCCGGCGATCAGCGCCGCTACCGCTAGGATTCGCTTCGTTTTCATGTGGACCCCCTTTCCTGTCGGGCAGCAGGACGGCGCGCACGTCAGGCGCGCCGCCCACCGCCTAACGCTACGTTACCGCAACGCGGATCATCGTCATCGAAGTCCTACTCCACGTCCTCGGGAAGGATGTCGCGCTTCTCGAGCTCGTCGCGCAGCTTCCTGTAGATCTTCTCGAAGCGGCGGTAGAGCGCCTTCTGGTCGAGCCCCAGCAACTTGGCGATCTGGGCCACCTGGAACTCGCTACGCATCTTGATGAGAAGGTGGTCCTCGGGGTCCAGCAGGGCGAGGACCGCCTTCAGAATCGCCCGGATCTCCTTCTGGCGCTTCGATCTCTCGTTGTTGAGCGCCCCCTGCTCGGGAGACTCGCCGGCGGCCTGCAGGTCGGCGAGCTTCTCCTCGTCCTCCATCCGGCGCGGCGGATTGCGGGGCGGCAGCTTGGCCGCCAAGGCTTCGAGCTCCTCCTTCGTCATGTCGACACGCTGGCTCAGCATCGTGCAGGCCTCGTCGAGCGTCAGCCCTTCGCGGACCATGAGCATCTGGAGCCGGACCGCCACGGGGCCGAGCCGCTTCGCTTCCGCCGAGGGGTGCCACTTGCCGAGAACGTGGTTCTGGTAGTCCAGCATCAGCCGATTGATGACCACTGTGAGGTATGTGCGGAAGCTGCTCCGCACCTCGTACTTGGCGATGATGGCGTAGTTGTTCTCGAACAGCTTGAAGCGGACTGTGCAGACGAAGTCCTCGCACTCCTCCTGGCTGAAATAACGCCGCCGCGCCGCGTGCTCAGCGATCTGGTCAATGAGCTTCAGGTTGCCGAGATACTGATCGGGCGGGTCCGGAGGTTCGGGAGGGGCTAGGCTTCGCTTCTTTTTCATTTGGCCCCCCTTTCCTGTCGGACAGTTGGACGACGCGCACGTCAGGCGCGCCGTCCACCGCCTGACGCTAGGTTACCGCAGCGGCTTGAACGCCGCGCGCAGCTCCGACGCGAAGAGTGCCGGTTCTTCCCATGCCGCGAAGTGTCCGCCGCGGTCGGCCTGGTTGAAGTAGGCAAGGCCCGGGTAGACCGTCTCGACCCAACTGCGCGGGGCGGCCCAGATCTCGCCGGGGAACGTCGTGAAGCCGACGGGAACCGAGACCGGCGGAGGAGCCACGCCGGCCGCACCGGCCGCGGCCAGAAACTGTCCGAGCTCCCAGTACCATCGGGCAGCCGAGGCGCCGGTGCCCGTCAGCCAGTACAGCGTGATGTTGTCGACGATGCTCTCCCGGGTGAGATTGCCCACAGGCCCGCCGCCGCCGAACGCGCGGGAGATCTTGTAGTAGCTGTCCGTGTCATGGTCGAGCAACCAGGCCGCGAGCCCGACGGGTGAATCCAGCAGGGAGTAGCCGATCGTCTGTGGCCGGGTGGACTGCTCCAGGAAGTAGCCGAAGCCACTCGCCCTGAACGTCGCGAGCGCTTTATGCGCCGCGCGTTCCTGCTCCGATTTCGCCGGCAGTCGATCGGCGATGCCCAACGCCCCCGAGAGCAGGTTGACGTGGATGCCGATGAGCCCCTCGGGCGCCTGACGCCCCATCGCGTCCGTAACGGCGGCGCCCACGTCGCCCCCCTGGGCGACGTAGCGCGTGTAGCCGAGGCGCTTCATCAGCACCCCCCACGCGCGGGCGATGCGGGCGGAATCCCAGCCGAGCTCGGCCGGCTCGCCCGAGAAGCCGTAGCCAGGCAAGGACGGCAGTACCAGGTCGAATGCATCGGCGGGGGTGCCACCGTGCGAGGTCGGGTCGGTCAGGGGACCGACGGTCTCGAGCAGCTCGATGACCGAGCCGGGCCAGCCATGCGTCATGATCAGCGGCAACGCGTTCTCATGCCGGGACCTGACGTGGATGAAGTGGATGTCCACGCCGTCGATCGTCGTCACGAACTGCGGGAGCGCGTTCAGCTTCGCTTCGGCCTTCCGCCAGTCGTACTCGGTCGCCCAGTAGCGGGCGAGCTCCCGCAGCGTCGCCAGTTGCACGCCCTGCGACCGATCCGTGACGAGCTCCTTGGTGGGCCACCGTGTCATCTGAAGCCGGCGGCGGAGATCGGCGAGGGCCTCGTTCGAAACATGGGCCTGGAAGGGGCGGATGGCGTCTGAAGCAGAACGCCGCTCCGTATCGGGCTGGAGGGTCGCGATCGTCATCTTGGTCTCCTTTTCCTTGATCGTTTCTCCGGAGGGGATTTCGACTCCGAAGATCGGGGCGGCCAGCGCCACGGTTGCAACCAGCACGGAAACAATCCGTTTCATAAGGTGCCTCCTTTCAATTTGCAGGAGTAAGACTACGAGGGCCGGCGACCCCGCACATCACGATTTGGAGTGGTTTTGCGCTACCCCCGAAGGGCCGGTCCGGAGTACCACCATCGTGGTAGCCTTGAGGGTCATGCCGAGGGGGAGAGGGCGCGGGGATTGCGGGATCGTCTGGGCGTCGTTCGTGGCGCTGCTGCTCGCCATGCCCGCCGTTGGCCTCGACCCCGGCACCGCCCTCACTCAATACGGCCACACCGCCTGGCGCGTCCGCGACGGATACTTCGCCGGGCAGCCGACCGCGATCGCTCAGACGAGAGACGGATTCCTGTGGATTGGAACGGGGAACGGGTTGATCCGTTTCGACGGCGTGCGGTTCATGCCCTGGCAACCGCCGAAGGGATCTCAGCTTCCGGACGATCGGATCATCAACCTCCTGGGGGCCCGCGACGGGAGCCTCTGGATCGGCACCGCCAAAGGATTGGCGCAGTGGCGCGCCCCGAACCTCGTGGTCCATGCGCGGACGGGGCGCTTCAGCGCTCTTCTCGAAGACCGCCGGGGCACGATCTGGGCGGGAAAAACGCGGGCGCTTTCGGAGCTTCCTCCCCTCTGCCGTTCCGTGCGCGGGGACTTCCGGTGTTTCGGGTTTCCGGACGAGTACGGGCTCACCTATGTCCGGGCTCTGCATGAGGACCGGCAAGGCAACGTCTGGCTCGGAGGGGATCGCGGCGTCTGCCGGTGGCAACCGGAGACGCCGGAGAACCCGGAGTGCTACGCAATCGGGAGCCCGGCCCAGGTGACGGACGAGTACGCGGTCTTCTCCATCGCCGACGACTCCGGCGGCACCTTATGGGCGGGGACCAAAGACCAGAGGATCTGGTGGCTCGTGGCGGGGCGTTGGACACGCTATCCCAGCCCGCCGGACCCTGAGCTGGAAGCCAGTGCGATGCTCTCCGATCGAGAGGGCGGCTTGTGGCTGGGTACGGTGAAGCACGGGCTCCTGCGGATCGCACAGGGGCGGACGGAGCGGTTCACCCGGGCCGACGGGCTGTCGGGCGACGCGGTGAACTACGTCTTCGAGGACCGGGAGGGGACCCTCTGGGTCACCACGACCACCGGCCTGGACCGGTTCCGCGATGTCAAGGTGGCCACGCTGACGGCTCAGGAGGGCTTGAGCGGAGGCGACGTGGGAGCGGTCGTGGCCTCCCGGGATGGGAGCCTCTGGATCGCCGAACGGCGCGCGCTGATCCACTTGAATCCAACCGGAATGTCGCTCTACGCGGCAGACCGGGATTTGCCGGGGAGCAGCCCGACCAGCCTGTTCGAGGATTCCCGGGGACGGCTCTGGGTGGGCGTGGACGGCGGCCTCGCCTGGCGGGAGCACGGCCGTTTCTTCCAGCTCAGGATGCCGGACGGCAGCGACGTCGGCATGGTGCGCGCGATGGCGGAGGACCGGGACGGCAACCTCTGGGTGGCCATCGTCGACCCGAGCCGCCCCCTGGTTCGCGTCCGCGGCGAGCGAGTCGTCGAGATCGTTACCGCCGAACGGCTCGGTGGGGATCAAGTCCGTGCGATCGCCGCGGATCCTCAGGGTGGTGTCTGGCTCGGGCTCGAAGCGGAGCTGAAGCACTACCGCGACGGGAGGATCGAGGCGCTTGGCAGCGTCGGAGACCCGAGTCGGCGGTCGCTCTTCAACCTGCTGCCCGACGCCCGCGGGCTGTGGGTGATGACCAACGATGGGCTCGATCTCCTGCGCCACGGAAAGCTGATCACTCTCGGCACGCGCAATGGCCTTCCTTGCAGCACCATCGAGGACGCCGTCTGGGGCGGCGACGGGTCCCTGTGGTTGAAAGCCGCGTGTGGCCTGGTCCGGATTCCGGCGGACGAGCTCGACGCCTGGATCGGACAACCTGAGCGGCGCGTACGGGTCCGGATCCTGGATGCGTTCGAAGGCGCGCAACCCGGCCGTTCTCCCTTCAGGCCGCGGTCCGCGCGGTCGCCGGACGGCCGTCTGTGGTTCGCGATCGAAGAGGGCGGGCTGCAAGTGGTCGATCCCGGGAAGATAGAAGGCAACCGCATCCCGCCGCCAGTGCAGATTCTACGGGTCGTCGCGGATCGCAAGGGTTATGAAATGGAGCCCGGGTTGCGTCTGCCTCCACTCACACGAGATCTCGAGATCGACTACACGGCCCTCAGTCTTTCAATGCCGGAGAAGGTGCGGTTCCGTTATCTTCTCGAGGGAGCGCAGAGCGATTGGCAGGACGCTGGAACGCGCCGTGAAGCCTTCTTCACCAACCTGAAGCCGGGGGACTATCGATTCCGCGTCATCGCCGCGAACAACGACGGCGTCTGGAACCAGCAGGGCGCGGCGCTCGACTTCGCCATCCTGCCCGCGTTCTACCAGACCCGTGCTTTCCTGTTGCTGTCGCTCGCGGCCCTGGCGCTGCTGGCGTGGACGGCTTATCGCTGGCGCCTCCGCCAGGTCGCTGAACGCCTGGATCTGCGGTTCCAGGAACGGCTCGAAGAGCGGACGCGGATCGCTCAGGATTTGCACGACACGCTTTTGCAAGGTTTTCTCAGCACCTCCATGCAGCTCCACGTCGCCGTCGACGAGCTTCCTAAGGATGCACCGGAAAAACCGCGCCTGAGCCACATCCTGCAAAGGATGGGACAGGTTATCGAGGAAGGCCGCAACGCCGTGCGCGGCCTCCGCGCGCCGGCTCCACAAACCTCCGGCGCGGACGAGCTCTCGCAGTCCTTGGCGAACGTCCCGCGGGAGCTCGGGCTCAAAGAGGCTGCCGAGCTTCGCATCATCGTCGAAGGAAAACCGAGGCCCTTGCGCCCGTTGATCCGCGACGAGGTCTATCGCATCAGCCGGGAGGCGCTGGTGAATGCCTTCCAGCACGCGGAAGCCTCCGAGATCGAGGTCGAGATCGAGTTCGCGGCCAAGGCGTTGCGCGTTCTCATCCGCGATGACGGCCGCGGCATCGATCCCGAGGTGCTCCGATCGGGCCGTGAGGGGCACTGGGGGCTCTCCGGCATGCGCGAGCGGGCGGAAGGAATGGGAGCGCTATTGAAAGTGTGGAGCCGCGACCGGGCGGGCACGGAAATCGAGCTCTCGGTGCCCGGCAAGGCCGCTTTTCGAGATCAATCCTCCGCCGGCCTCATGGGGTGGTGGCACCGGCTGGTGCCAGGAAGCGAGCGAGATGAATGAGCGATCAGGCCCGGATTCGTATCCTGTAAGTACCACGATCGAGGGATTCGCCCCGGGGTGGGAGCGGCACTGCTGATCGGATTTCTGACCCCCCTGGCGGCCCTGCTGGCGGGATTCGTCTGTCTCGGGATGGCTCTGCCGCCGTTCACTTCAAACGCATTCGGCGGCATACCAGCGACGATCTTCCTGATCGTGATGGCAGCCGCCGTGCTTCTTCTGGGTCCGGGGGCGTTCTCGCTCGACGCGCGGTTGTTCGGGCGGCGAGAGATCGTCATTCCTCTACCGTAGTGCGAGGCACTACCTGGCCGGGAGGTCCGTCGTCGGGCTTTGAGGACGCCTGCCGCGGCTAGTTGATCTCCTCGATCTGGATGCTCTGGGTCACCCGCACGTTGTCGGTCGAGTCGGTGCCCTGACCGTTGCCGTCGGTGATGACGCCGATGCAGCCGAGCTTGCAGCTCGCGTCGGGGTCGGAGGTCGTGGCGTCGGCCGAGCCGAGGAAGACCGTGCCGCTGAAGGCGAGGTCGCCGGTGAAGCTGAACGTCCCGGGATAGGCGTGGTTGAACTCGAAGAACGGACTGCGGAAGAAGTCGCTGCCGCCGAAGCTGAAGCTCGTGCCGTCATAGACGTCGTTCGGGCCCGAATCCCAGTCCATGATGCGCACGCCGGCCCGCACGCGGTCGTTGCCGGTCGGATGCACCACCTCGCTCCAGGTCACGTACACGGCGTTGCCGTCGGGGGTGAAGTCGTCCGGATAGCCGACGCTCACGTCCTCCAGGATCGTATTGGCGGCATCCCACCGCCGCACCTGGAAGCCGTTGGCGGGCACGTACCAATCGGTGTCGCCGTCGTCCGAGTCCAGGTAGTCGTGCAGGTGCGACACGCGGTAGGTCAGCCGATGGCTCTTCAGCGGGTTGTAGTTCGCCTTCACGCCGGTCTGCACGAGCCCGATCTTCGCCGTCACCTCGGCGTGGTCGGAGGCGCAGCCGAGGCCGTCGGTCCAGTCCCCGGCGTGGGCGTTGACCGCCACCACCGGCTCCTCCGGGTTGCTGTCCGGCCCCACCAGGCTGTAGTAGGGGAAGCTCCCTTCCGCGGGCAGCACGAGCACGTAGTCGACGCGCGCCTCGTTGGGCAGTTGGCCGATGGTGTCGTAGCCGCTGAACTGGCCGAGGGTGATGCAGTCGTTGGCGCTGGTGTCGGTGACCGTGCTCTCGGTGCCCTGGCCGATCCAGGTGCCCCGATTGTCGCGTGCGATCAGGTCGTAGAGGTCCCAGGCCCAGCCGTTGGCCTGGTCGAACGCCGAGAGCGAGCCGATGCCCAGCAGCTCGCGCATCCGCTTGTACTGGCGGCCGAAGCCCAACTGGTTGTCGGTGGCGGTCACCCAGGCGTCGACGTCTTGGTTCGGCGTCGCGAGCGAGACGCCCTTGGGGCCGATCTGATTGAGGTCGCCGAGCACGAAGGCGGGGCGGTCGAGGCCGTTGGGCGAGCCGTTGCCGCCGGCGCGCTTCTTCTGCGCCCAGTTGCGCAGCGCTTTCCACTGCTCCTCGCGGATGTTGACGTCCCAGGGATTGGCGGCGGGGGCGGAGGGGCTCTGATGGCAGTTCTTGCCCACCGCGGCCGAGCCGGCGGTGTCGTGGCACGACTGCTCGGTGGCGAACTCCCCGTCGTGCAGGTAGTCGGCCTGGGTGTGGGTGCAGAAGACGTCGATGAAGTGGTCGGAGAACCAGGTCTCCGATTTGCCCGGGACGCCCTTCGAGGGCGGCACCGAGCTCGACTTCTTGATCCCCACCCGCGCCCACAGGATGCCTTTGTAGCCGGCGCCGTCGCCCGTGCACTCGCCGCCGGCAGCCGGATTGCCGTCGAACTCTTCGGCGCAGTACGCCGAGACCTCCGGCAGGTCGCCGTAGAGCACCCAGTCGGCGTCGATGATCGGGCCCGCCGCGAGGATCATGTTGTTCGGCGGAGCGCCGTCGCCCGGATAGACCGGGTTCATGGGGTCGAGGCCGTCGCCGGCGCGCCGCTGGTTGATGGCGGCCGCCAGCTCGTCGCGCTCGTCCTCGGTCATCTCCTCGGTGAGGCAGACGACGTCGTTGCGGTAGACGAGATCGGCGAAGTCTTCGGCTTCGCCCTGACCGCCATCGTCGGCGATCTGGAGCTGTCCGACGTTGTAGGCGCTCATGCTGAGGCTGATCCTCTCCGGCAGGCCCATCGCCACGGTGCCCCAGGACAAGGTGCTGAGGTCCGTCGGCGGCTGGTTGAAGAGACTCGGGAATTGGCCGAACGAGACGGGGGCCGCGACCCCGGTGGCGAAGTGGCGCACGCCCAGGCCGAACATCTCCTCCTGGGCGATCTGGCTGTTGTTGATCGCCGCGCCGCGAGGCTGGGCGTGGACCGAGATCTCGAAGGTGAGGGAGGCCGGCAGGAGGCCGACCGCGGCCTTCTCACGCGCCTTGGCCTTGACCGTGAACGCTTGCAGCAAGGGGTCGCTGGCCGGCGGCGTGATCTCCTGCCAACCCTGGAGACAGGCGCCCTTGTATTGCCGGAAGCTGAGCACGAGCTCGGACGAGCCCGCGACGCTCGAATAGCTGACGACGATCTTGCGGTCCTCGGCGGCGGGATGGACGGTGGGAAAACCGTTGCTGGAGCAGCTCTGACGATCGAGGGTGGCCTGCCGCGCGGCGTCGAGATAGAGCACCACCTGACCGGTCTCGCCGCCGAGCGCCGCGGTTCTGCCGTGCACCTCGAGGCCGAGGAAGAGGGTGCTGCTCTCGCAGCCGGTGCCGTTCGGCTTGCGGCACTGGGCGCCGGTGAACGAGGTGTTGTCGGACATGCTGAGATGGAGCGAGCCGTTGCCGCTCGGGACGGTGTTGCTGAAATCGTTGAGCCCGACCCGGATGCCGTTGGCGTACTCGGTGTTGACGATCACGCCGTCGACGAGCGGCTGGACCTGCCCGAGCTGCCACCCGGGGCCGTTGCTCTGCAGCGGCATCCAGATCCGGAAGGGAGCCGCCGCGTGCGCCGGCCGAACGGCGAACGCCAGGGCGAGGACGATCAGAAAGGCGGCGATGCCGCCTGGGAAGGACGTCGTGCTGCGCGAGGTGTGACGGTGAAACATGGGACTCTCCTCCTTCGATCTCGGCGGCGAAATCGCCGCTCATCTCAACCTGCGCGGCAGACGCACGAAACTGCTCACGCGAGCGAAAAAAAGTTCGCAGAAGGTTGAGCGGGGGTGTGGAAGCGAAGCTGGGGTCAGCGGCTCGCGGCGGCCGGCGCCGCATCGAGCCCGGCGAGGGCGGCCTGGGCTCGGGCGACGGCGAGGCGGGCCTTCTCGCGGCGGCTGGCGTCGAAGGCGCTGGAGACCGCCTGCTTGGGCCACTGAGCCCACAGGTCCAAGGCCTTCTGATGCCAGGCCAGAGCCTGGCGCCAGCCCGCCATCCGGTCCGCGGCGGGAACGGTGGCGAGGCTCTCATGGTACCCACCCAGCCGCGAGCAGGACTCCGCCAGCCGCCAGAGCGAGTAGAGGTCCGCCGAGCCGCGCGTCCGGGCGATGGCGAGCCCCCGCTGGTAGCTCTGGAGCGCCGCCGCGCGGTCTCCCAGCTCCAGCTCGAGGTCGCCCAGGGCATTCAGAGTGTCCTGGAGATCCGCCTGGACCTCCGCGTTCTCCGGCCTCTCCGCCGCCAGCGCGCGAGTCGTGTCCAGCGCCGCGCGCAGCATCCGCAGGGCGCCGGCCCGGTCGGCGAGCCGGCGGAGCGGCGCGGCCAGGCTTCGCTGATACAACGCTCGACGGCGCCGGTACTTGAAGTCACCCGGGTTCTCCTGCAGCAGGGCATCGAGGATGGCGAGCGATCGCCGGTAGAACGCCGCGCCCTGCTGCGGGTCGGCAGCGGTGAGGATGTCGCCCATCTTGGCGTAGCTGGTCGCGAGGTCGTAGAGCGCCAGCGCGTTCTTGGGGTCCACCGCGGCCATCTCTTCCGCGATCACCAGCCCCTGGCGGTAGTAGCGCAGGGCGGCGGCCTCGTCCCCCATGTTGATGAAGTTGGGGTTCCCCAGATAGTTGCCGAGCCAGTTGTAGAGAGTCTTCATCTCCCGGTGGTAGGTGGTGTTGGAGGGGAAGGCGGCCACCAGGTCCTGCCGGATGCGCAAGGCTTCGCGGTAGGCGTCGAGCGTCGCCGCGAGGTCTCCCTGCTCGACGAGCGCGTCACCCAGCCGGGAGTAGCTGAGGGAAAGGCCATGCTGCGCGGCGCCCGCATTGCCCGGGAACTCCTTCGCCCGGCGACGGGACAGCTCCAGGCCCGTGCGGTAGCTTCGCAGCGCCCCGGGGATGTCCCGGGCCTGCAACTGCGCGTCTCCCAGAAGCTCGGAGGCCCGGATCACCAGCAGGAGGTCCTCGCCGTCGCCGGTACGGCGCGCATCCACCATCCGCGCCACCCCCAGGCTCTGGTGCAACGCGGCGATGCCGCCGGCGATGTCGCCGGTCCCCGCCAGGAGGTCGCCTACTTGCAGGTAGCAGACGGTCAGCACGCGCAAGGTCGGCAAATCCGCCGGCTGTCTCTCCGCCACGCCCTGGGCCAGCCGCAAAGCCTTGCGATGCGTCTCCAGGGCGGTCCCGAAGCGGCCCAGGTTGGGGGACCGGATGTTGCCCTGGACCGCTCCGACCCTTTGATAGGCCTCCGCCAGCTCCAGTTGCAGGGCCAGATCTCCGCCGGCTTCAGCGCTCAGGCTGTCCAGGTACTCGAGCCCCGTGTTCACCAGCATCTCCCGCGCCTCGGTCGAGCCGGGAAGGTGGCGAATCTTGTCGTGGAAGTCGAACAGGAAGGTATGGGCCAGCTTGCGTACCTGCTCGAACCGCCGCTCGGCCCGGCGTGCCTGATAGGCGGTGGCCGCGATGCCGCCGATCAGGCTCAGCACGACCAGTGCCGCGGCGCCGATGGCCAGCTTGTGACGGCGCACCAGCTTGCCGGTTCGATAGCCGAAGGAGTCGGAGCGGGCCATGACCGGCAGGCCTTCGAGGTAGCGCCGGAGGTCCTCCGAGAGCTGCTCCACCGAAGCGTAGCGCCGGCCGGACTCCTTGCGCATCGCCATCCCCACGATGGTGTCGAGATCTCCGCTCAACTGTCTCCGCCATCGTTCCGGCGTCGCGCCGTCCCGGCGGGCCGCCGTGCTGGGCTTCTCGACCTCTCCCGTGCAGATCACCTGCTCGATGGCGGCCATCGAAAGGTCCTCGAGGCGGTGCGGCCGGCGATCGGTCAACAACTCGTAGAGCACGACACCCAGAGAGTAGACGTCGGTCGCCGTCGTCATCGGCTCGCCGCGCACCTGCTCGGGGCTGGCATAGTCCGGCGTCAGCATCCTCATCGCCGTGACCGTCTGCGGCAAGATCGTCTGCGGAAAGTCCGTCTCGTCGAGCTCGGAGCTCACCAGCTTGGCGATGCCGAAGTCGAGCAGCTTGGGGGTGCCGTCCTCGGCCACCAGGATGTTGCTCGGCTTGAGGTCGCGATGGATCACCAGCGTCTGATGGGCGTACTGCACCGCCGAGCAGACCTGGCGGAAGAGCTTCAGCCGGGAGGCGATCGACAGCTTGCGGCTCCGGCAGTACTCGGTGATGGGCTCGCCCCGCACGTACTCCATCGCGAAGTAGGGCAACCCCTCCGCGGTCGCTCCACCTTCGAGCAGACGGGCGATGTGGGGGTGCTCCAGGCCGGCCAGGATCTGGCGCTCCTGCCGGAAACGGCGGAGCGCAAAATCGGTGGCCATCCCCTGCCTGACCAGCTTGATGGCCACCTGTTTCCGGTACTGGTCGTCGTCGCGGACGGCCAGGAAGACGGTGCCCATGCCGCCATGACCGATGACGCCGGTCACCCGGTACGGTCCGATGCGCCGGCCGACGGCGCGCTCGGCCTCATCGCCGGCAACCAGCTCGGCCGCGTCGCGGATCAGGGGCTCGAGGAAGCCGGCGCCCGGAACCTCGTGGGCCAGCAGCGATTCGACCTCCCGGTGCAGCTCGAGGTCGCCGCCGCAGGCGGCCGCCAGCCAGTCGGCGCGCTCCTCGGAAGGGCGGTCCGCGACGCCCTCGAAGATCCGCTGGATCTGCTGCCAACGCTCAGGAGTCAACGCTGTCGCTCATCTGGCGGTGCAGCCAGGCGCTCGCCAACCGCAGCTCCCGGCCGACCGTGGCGATCGAGATCCCCAGCGCCTCGGCCGTCTCCTCCAGGCTCAGCCCACCGAAGAAGCGCAGCTCGATCACCCGGCATTTCCGCTCGTCGAAGGTGGCAAGCTCCTTGAGCGCATCGTCGAGGGCCACGACGTCGGCGGCCCGATCGTCCGTGAACACGATGGCCTTGTCCAGAGTGACTCTCTGCTGATCGCTGCCGCGCTTGGACGCTTGATGGCGTCGCGCGTGATCGACCAGGATCTGGCGCATCACCCGGGCGGCGATGCCGTAGAAGTGGGCCCGGTTCTGCCACTGAGGCAGGCGCTGGTCGGCCAGACGAAGGTAGGCCTCGTGGATGAGCGCCGTCGGTTGGAGGGTGTGATCGGGACGCTCGCCGCGCAGATAGCCTCGGGCCAGTTGCTTCAGCTCCTGGTAGATCAGGGGCATGAGCTGATCCAGAGCTTCCTCCTGCCCGTCACGCCAGGCCATCAGGAGCCGCGTGACCTTCGAAGCCGATGGCGTCTCCACGGTCGGGTTCCTCCCTTGTCTCCTCGAGGGACTCACAGTGTACCGCTGAAAGCCGTCGGTTACCGCTCCCCAGTTACCGCTCCCAGTTACCGCTCCCACATCAGCTCTGCCGTCACCGGCAAGTGGTCCGAGGTTTCGATCGGCCAGGCGCGCGAGGCGCGGACCTGCCAGCCGTGGTCGGCGAAGATGTAATCGATCTGCTCGTTCCAGTGCGGAAACGTCGGACCGATCGCCTGCGAGGCGAGCTGCGCGACGTTCTCGCGGCGGAACTCCCCCATCTCCGGCGAATTCGGACCCGTGTTGAAATCGCCGGCGAGGATATACGGGTAGCGGCTGGTGCGGACCTCCCGCGCGAGGCAGCTCAACTGTTCCGCCCGGATCTTCGCGTTGAGACGCCCCCACGACGTGAGGTGCGTGGCGTAGACGTTGACCATGGCCCCATCGATGCGGATCGTCGCCTCGAGGAGCGCCCGCGGCTCGCCGACGCATGGCAACGGATGCACCTGCGCCTGCACGATCTGGCCGCGGGTGAGGATCGCGTTGCCATATCCGCCCCCCCACCGGACGTAGCTCGGGGCGAAGTCACCGTGGAGGCCGGTGCGCGACTCGAGCTCCGCGAACTGATCGCGAAAGCGCGACTGCCAGGTCTTTCGATGCACTTCCTGCAAGGCCACGATGTCCGGGTGGAGGCGCCGGATCGCCTCGGCGATGTGCCGCACATGATCGCCGTCGACCAGCTCGTCGTGGCCCGCGATGTTGTAGGTCATCACGACCAGAGGCCGGCGCGGCGGCGGCAAGCCGGTCCGCTCCGGAAAGCTGACGAGCTTGCCGTGCTCCTCGCGCGTCAGCAGGCGAAGACTCGGGTCGGCCGGCCGCGGAAGGCACTCGCCGGAACGGACGGTATAGACGGCGAAGACGCGGTAGACGAAGACCAGAAGGAGAACGGCGAGCACGCCGAGGATCAGCCTTCGCTTCGTGGGCATCATCGGCGCCATGTTCTGCACATCGCGTTCCATCCTCAGGAGAAAACCGGCTCCGTCACGTGGCGCTCCTGGGTAGCCAAACCGACCGCATCGCAGAAGCCGTCGAGCAGGCGTGCTAATCTGGACGCTTGGCGCCTGGTATTGGCGTTGATCGACTAGAGTTGCAAACAGATTGATGAGAAAGGACATAGCGTCGCCCTGAGCGATACGTGACCATGGCGCGCATCACCCTTGCCCAACGTCCCGAGGGCGTCCGGCTCACCGTGCAGGAGTTGCTGGAGCGCGTACGCTCCGGACGCATCCGCATTCCTGCCTTCCAGCGCCCCATGAGGTGGGGCCAGAATGATCACCAACTCCTTCTCGACAGTGTCCTCCGCGGGTTTCCCGCCGGTGTGTTTCTGTTCTGGCGGCGTCTGGCTCCTTCGGCGCGGGTCGTGCTCGGTCCGTGGTCCGCGGAGGTGGCGTCGAGCCCTGATGCATGGTGGGTGGTCGATGGGCAGCAGCGTATTACATCTCTGACTGGAACGCTTCTGCATCCTGATCCACTCCAGCCCGCCAGCCCCTTCGCGTTCTACTATGATCTAGCCTGCGAGGAGTTCGTGCATGCAACGCCGGTAAGCACGGAGCGCCCTGAGTGGTTGCCTGTAAATCGTCTTGTCGATGCTGCCGACCTGGGCATCTGGTTGGCACAATCTGGCCTGGATTTGACGCGGCAACGTCAGGCCCACGAGGTAGGCCGCAGGTTGCGCGAGTATGAGATCGTCGGGTACCTCGTCGACAGCCCCGACGAGCGCGCACTACGGGCCGTTTTCGATCGCGCAAACACTTCAGGCAAGCGCATGATGGGCAAGGACGTGTTCCAAGCTCTCCATGCAGGGCTGGATGGAGAGAGGCCCGCAACATTCGCCACGCTCGCTACAGAGCTTCACAATGCTGTACGGTTCGGCATCGTATCGGACCAGTGGCTCCACAAGGCGGCCCTCGCCATCCGGGGCATTGATGCGACGCAGTCGCTGAAAGGGGAGCTCCGGGAGCCGGGTGCGCTGAAGGACACTTTCACCGAGCTTCTGCCCGTGCTCCGCAAGGCCATCGAGCTCCTGCGCGGGGTCGCGGAGATCCCTCACTTTGAAGTGTTGCCCTATGGCCTGCCACTTGCTGTTCTCGCTCGATTTTACCATTTGTTTCCCTTGCCGAAAGAGCGGTCCGAATTGCTGCTCTCCAGGTGGGTCTGGCGTGGCGCCGTCAGTCAGGCTCATCGGGGCGAAAGCGTGCCCTACGTGCGAAAGAACTATCGCGCGCTTGTGGCCGGCGATGAGGAGGGCTCCGTACAACGACTCTTGGCACTCGTACCTCCAGTGCCACCCGCCTCGCGCAACGATTTGGAGTTGAGTCTCTATCGTCCGGCAACCGCCGCGACAAAGATCGAGCTCGCGGCTCTCGCGGCCTTGGGACCACAGAGACTGGTGCGGGCCGACCCGCTTGAGCCCGAGCTGACCGTCGACGTCAACGAGCTCTTCGGTTTCGTAAAGGCCAGTAAATTGCCACATTGGGCACCTGGAATAACTGGCACGCTGGCGGCACGAACGATTGCCGATCGCCTACTGCATCCTCCCGTCGAATCGGATAACGAGGGTTGGGCTACAATTTTGGCATCGGCATCGGATGACGCCCTCGACTCCCATGGCTTCGACGGCGACGCAAGGCGTGCGATGCGTGCCCGCGATTGGAAAGCGGCCTTCGAGGCGCGCGCACTTCGCGTGCAGCACATCGTCTCGGAGTTCGTGGCGCAACGAGCGCGTTGGGGGGAGAACGACCGCCCTTCGCTGGAGTATCTCGCGGTCGATTCTACGCCACCATGAAAGGATACAGTGATCAGGCTTTTGTCGTCCTGCTGCACAACGAGCCGGTTGCACACCTTCGCGTCCGCGAAGACGGCTCGTCTGCGCTCAGTTTTCTTGATTCCTATGTGCAAGCAGCGCCGCGCCCAGTTCTAAGCCAGAAGTTCGAAGACTGGAACTTGTCCAAGATCCGCCGCTTCAAGTCCTTGCCTCCCTTCTTTCAGCATCTTCTGCCGGAGGGCGCGCTTCGAGAGTACATCTTAAGGTCGGAACACCTCGCAGACTCCGATGTCGAGTTGCTTCGCCGACTTGGCCGTGATCTTCCGGGGGCCGTGGCACTTGTTCCGGAAGATGCCGCAGACGATGATGTGCCCGGTCAGATAGTTGACGAGCCACCAGCGCCGCCTGCCGTGCCGAAGGAGAGACTCCGCTTCTCGTTGGCGGGAGTGCAGCTCAAGTTCTCCGCTGAACGGGAAGGACGTGTTACGTTCCCCGCCCGTGACCGCTCCGGCAGGTGGATTGTCAAGTTGCCCGATCGGAGGCACCCGCGCCTTCCAGAGCTTGAGCACAGCATGATGCGTTGGGCCGCGGCAACTGGATTTGAGGTACCCGAGACAGACGTGGTCTCCGCTAGCGAGCTTGAGGACATGCCACCTCATCTCGAGTGGAGTGAAGCAAATGCCTACGTCTGCCGCCGCTTCGATCGTGCTGAAGAAGGCCTGCCCGTACACATTGAGGATTTTGCGCAGGTCTTCGGTGTTCCCTTGACTGACCCAGCCAAGTACGGCCGCCTCGGCCATGGATACCTGGCTATCGCTCGCGCGTTATCGGCGATCGCCGGGCGCGACGAGATGCTTGTGTTCTTGCGACGTCTCGTTTTCGACATACTTTGTGGGAATGCTGACAGCCACTTGAAGAACTGGAGCTTGATCTACCGCGACCGGTTCCATGCCCGGCTGGCACCTGCCTACGACATCGTGCCGACAGTCCTCTTCCCGCGCTACTACCAGGGCCTGGCACTCGACTTCATCGGCGTGACAGGCTTCACTGAGATTACCCGTGACCGATTTCGTCAGCTCGCCAAGAAGCTCGACATGTCCCCGACAGATCTCCTTGCGATCGTCGACGAAACAATTGAGCGAGCAAAAGATGCGTTTGGAACCTCGGCGCGGGATTGGGCGCTTACGGCAGAAGAAGGTGCCCAGTTGGAGGCGCACTGGCGGCAGGTTCCCCTCCTCCGAGGCCTTTGACTTTGTGGTTGGCGGGTTGACACGAAAGCGGCGACCCGGCCTTGGCGTAGAATCGGGCGCCGGGCCGCCTCGCGGCCGATTTCGAAAGGAACCTCGATGGACAAGAGACTCGCCCTCGCCCTCGTTCTGACGCTCGCGGCCTGTTCGGGGAAAACGGACGACGGCACGACCGCCGTTGCGGCCCGGACGGCCGAATCCGGGGCGGTGGACACTTTCGCCATGCCCGCCGACCCCCAGACCACCCCTTCCGGGTTGGGGTACGTCATCGACCAGCCCGGGACTGGGGCCAAGCCGCAGGTGGGGCAGTCGGTGAGCGTCCATTACACCGGCTGGCTCACGGACGGTACCAAGTTCGACAGCTCGCGCGATCGCGGAGAGCCCTTCGAGTTCGCTCTCGGGCAGGGGCGGGTCATCGAAGGTTGGGATCTGGGTGTGGCCGACATGCAGGTCGGCGAGAAGCGGACTCTGATCATCCCCCCAACCCTCGGCTACGGAGCCCAGGGCACAGGCGGCATCCCTCCCAACGCCACACTCGTCTTCAAGGTCGAGCTGCTGGGCGTCCAATAGGAGGAATGCGAACGATCCTCGCCGGGTCCGAGCTCCGGTTCGCGGCGCGCCGCCTTCGGCGCGCCCCGGGCTTCGCCGGAGCGGTGGTCCTCGTGCTCGCGCTCGGCGTCGGCACCACGACGGCCGTGTTCAGCCTCGTGAACAGCATCCTGCTCGAGCCGCTCCCATACCCGGAACCGGACCGCCTCACGCGGCTGACGCATACGGTCAGCAACGCCGGGCGCGCGACGGTGGACCCGTCCGACGCCATGGTCATGCTCTACCAAGCCCAAGCGCGGGCGTTCGACGGTGTCGCCGCATGGCGATTCGACGACGGCGACCTTGGCGCCTCGGAGGCAGGCCAGACCGCCGTTCGCGTCCGTGGCGCGCGCGTCACGGCGAACTTCTTCGACGTCCTGGGCGTTCGCCCGGCGCTCGGCAGGGGGTTCGCCCCGGGAGAAGACCGGCCCGGCGCCGAGCGGGTCGCCGTCGTGTCGCACCACATGTGGCAGGAACGCCTTCACGGCGACCCGGATGCCATCGGTCGACAGGTCGTGGTGAACGATGTTCCGCGCACGATCGTCGGGATCATGCCGCCGCGCTTCGGGTATCCCGCGCGCCACGTAGAGCTCTGGCTGCCGCTCGCGCTCGACCCGGCACATACGCGGCCCGCCACGCTCAATCTTGCCGGCATCGCACGGCTCAGGCGCAACGTGTCGGCCGAGGCCGCGCGGGCTGACCTCGCGCGCGTGCTGACCCACGTCGGCGACTACGTCCAGGGCGGCGCCTCGCCGGCAACATGGCAGGGAGCGCACATCACGCCACACGTGCAGTCGCTGCGGGATTCGATCGTCGGCCCCTTCTCACACCTGCTCTGGTTCGTGTTCGGGAGCGTGCTGCTCGTGCTTCTCGTCGCGTGCACGAACGTGGCCGGGCTGCTGCTCGTGCGTGCCGAGCGCGCGCAGACGGAGCTCGCCGTGCGTGCCGCGCTCGGCTCCGGCTTCATGGCGATGATCGCGCTGACGCTGAGCGAATCCGTGCTGCTGAGCGTCCTGGGCGGTGGCGCCGGCGTGCTCCTGGCCGCGGTAGCCATGCGAGTGGTGCTGAGCACGGGCACGGCGCTGTCGCTCCCGCGGCTGGAAGACGTCGGAGTCGACGCGCCGGTCCTGTCGTTCGCGGTGGGCATCACCGTGTTCTGCGCACTGTTCGTGAGCGTGCTCCCGCTCCTCCGCGCGCGCCGGGCGTCCATCGCGCGGATCCTTCGAAGCGCCGGCACCGGGGGCACCGGAGCGGGGGGCGGCCGCTCACCACGACGAGTGCGCGACGCCCTCGTGGTCGCACAGATCGCGCTGGCCGTCGTGCTGGTCGCTTTGTCGGGGCTGATGACGCGCAGCTTCCTTCGCCTGCAGGAGGTGCGGCCCGGATTCGACGCCGGCCACGTCGTCACCTCCCGTGTCCTGCTGTCCTACACCAGGTACGGCGGTGCCGCCTCGCGCCTGAATTTCTTCGAGGCCCTGGTCCGCCAGGCACGGGCGATTCCAGGGGCGCACGATGTGGCACTGACCGACTGGGTGCCCCTCAGCGGCGACCGTCACGACGTTGCCATCGAGGTCGAGGACGATCGGCCGCAGGCGAACGCCGGCGGGGCCGAGCACGCCGTCGCGCACGTGGATGGCCACTATTTCCAGGCACTGCGCATCCCACTGCGCCGCGGCCGGACGTTCGGCCCGCAGGACGCCACCCATCCATCGGCCGAGGCGATCGTGAGCCATGCCTTTGCCGAGCGGTACTGGCCCGGCGCGAGTCCGCTCGGCAAGCGCGTTCGCCCGTTCGGTGGCCGCTGGTACACCATCGTCGGCGAGGTGGGCGACGCGCACTACGACCGCCTCGAGGAGCCGGCGAACGATATTGCGTACTTCCCCATCGTCACCGCCGCGCAGCCGGAAGCCAGCGCGTCGCTGCCGCCCGCGCTCTCGTTGGTCGTCCGCACCGATGCCCGAGAGGGCGAGACCTTGTCGGCCATCCGCCGGATCGTACGTTCGCTCGACGCCGCCATCCCAACCTATGACGAGGGCTCGCTGAACGAGCTCGTGCATGACGCGTCGGCGCGCGCCCGCGCGCTGGTCGTGCTACTCGCGATTGCCAGCATGGTGACGTCCCTGCTCGGAGCCGTCGGCCTGTACGGCATCATGGCGTACAGCGTCAGCATCCGCCGCCGCGAGCTCGGCATTCGGATGGCGCTCGGCGCTCGACCGGAAGACGTGAGCCGCATGGTCTCGCTGGACGGCTTGCGTCTCGCCGGGCTCGGCATCGTGATCGGCACGGCATGCGCGCTCGCTACCTCGCGGATGCTACGCGGGTTGCTCTATGCCGTAGGTCCGACCGACCTGTTGACGCTGAGCGTGACGCCCGTGGCACTCCTCGTCGTCGCGTTCATCGCGAGCTGGATACCCGCGCGCCGTGCGGCCGCCGTCCATCCAGCCGAGGCCTTGCAGTCGCAGTGACGAATGAGCCCGCCGTTTCCCTCTACGGAAGGCTCGCCGGCCGGAACGAGTCGCTCGTTGACCCTTACGGAAGGCTCGCGACCGGAACGAGAGGCCCGTGGACCCTTACGGGAGGCTCGCCGACCGGAACGAGCGGGTTTTTTACCGGGACGAGAGGCTCGCGGGTTGGAACGGGCCAGCTTTTCACTGCCGCGGAAGGCTCGGCCGTCGGAACGAGCAAGCCGTTCGCCTCCGCGGGAGTCTCGCCGGCCGGCACGAGCCTTCCGTTCCGGTGAAAAGCTCACCCGTTCCGGTCGGCGAGCCTCCCGTAAGGGTCCACGGGCCTCTCGTTCCGGTCGGCGAGTCTTCCGTAGCGGGAAACGGGCCTATTCCAACCCGTCACCGGCTCGGCGACGGTCTCTACGAAAGGGTCAGGCCTCTACGAAGCCCGGCGGATCGTTCACACCCCAGGGGATCCAACCGTCGAACCCTGCATTCTCGAATTGTTCCACCCCGGCGTCGCACAGGGCCTGGAGAGCCTCCCAGAGGGGCGACTGATTTTCCTTCTCGGTCAACTGCTGGGCAAACTGCTGAATGTTCATCCTGCTTCTCCTTTCGTTGTCTGAAGCGGTTTTAGAGGCTCCGGGTCCGTCCCGCCCATCACCAGCAGCCGCACCACCCGTTGCACCCGCTCCCGGTGCTGCCAAAGCAATAGCGGACCTCACCGATATGGCAGACGTAGCCCTTGCACTGGGTGCTGGTGTCACACGGGCCACCCTCCCCGCCCGCGCAGCCGGCCTTCTGCAGAGGCGCGGGCATCAGAGAGTTGGGGAGGGCCTGCTGGCAAGCCACTTGGCTCATGAAGGCCGCGGGCTCGAGGAGGGGCTGCGCAGCGGGTGCCGGCGCGACGGCCTGGCTCGGCTCCGCGGCGGCAAGGGCTCCGAACCCGGTGAGGATCAGGGCACACATCAGGGCGGTGAGAAGCTTGCTCATATCCGAGGTCTCCTTTTCCAATCGCGGCCTCGCGCCGGAATGGCGCCACGCCGCTCAAACAGCTTGCTCTGAATGCCAGAGGGCGCTCATTGCAGGCGGTCTGCCAGTCGCAAGGCCAGGCATGGAACTCCTTACCGGAAAAAGGTTTACGTGGCTGAGCGGCCTCGCGCGAGGCGCGCCGGGTGCGCGGATCCGAGCACCTCGCGCAGGCCGCTGCGCGAACCCGCTCAGTCCCCCAGGTGCTGGAGGCGGCGGCGCAGGCTGTGGCGGGAGATCCCGAGCATCTTCGCGGCCTGGACCTGGTTGCCGTTGGCTCGCGCCAGGGCTTGCCGGATGGCGGAGCGCTCGAGGGTGTCCAGATTGAGCGAAGAAGCCGGAGCCGGCTCTTCCGGGCCGGCGCCCGGCGGTGCCGGAGGAGGCTGGATGCGGTCGAGGAGGGGCCGGTCGATGGCGCCGCCGGAGGGACAGAAGATGACGGCGCGGCGCAGGACGTTTTCAAGCTCCCGGACGTTGCCGGGCCAGGGATCGTCGAGCAAGGCCCGCAGGGCTCCTTCGGTGACGCCGCGCACGGGCTTGTCCATCTCGGCGGCGAACCGGCTCACCATCCCCTTGACCAGCAGCGGGATGTCCTCGACGCGGCGGCGCAGGGGAGGCACCCGCACCAGGAGGCCGGCCAACCGGAAGTAGAGGTCGCGCCGGAGCCGGCCGCTGTCGACGAGGGCCGGCACCTCGACGTTGGTGGCGGCCACGATCCGCACGTCGACCGGCGCGGGCGGCTCGCCGAGGGGGCGTACGAGGCGCTCCTGGAGCACGCGCAGCAGCTTGGACTGCAACTCCAGCGGCATCTCGCCGATCTCGTCGAGGAAGAGGGTGCCGCCGTGCGCTTCCTGAAAGCGTCCGCGGCGCGGATTGACGCCCGTGGCGACGCGCGCGCCGATGCCGAACATCTCGGCTTCGAGCAGCTCCGCCGGAATCGCGGCGCAGTTGATCGCGACCAGCGGCATGCCGGCGCGGGACGACGAGAGGTGGATGGCTTCGGCCAGGGGCTCTTTGCCCGCGCCGGTCTCGCCGACGAGGAGGATGGAGACGTCCCAGCGCGCCACGGCCTGGATCTGCGCGTAGATCTCGCGCATTTCCGGCGCGGTGCCCGGCACATGGCCGGCGGGAAAGATGAGGCGTGCGTCGGCCGATTTGCTCGGCGGGCGGTCCTGGCGCCGGTGAAACGCGGCCGAGGCCTCGACCGTAACAGTTTCCATGGGGCCCGGGGGGCGATCGGCGGGGGCGGCGGGGGTGATCTCGATGGCGAGCCGGTCGGCAGCGTCGTCGAGGCGCCGGAAGCGGAATTCCAGCGGACCGAAGGCGAGCCGGTCGCCCGGCGAGAGCTCGGCGCGGCGCACCTTGCTGCCGTTGAGGAACGTGCCGTTCTTGCTCCCCTGGTCGATAATCGTCACCCGATCTCCTTCGACGACCAGGACGGCGTGGCGCCGTGAGACTCCCGCGAACGGCAGCACGTGCCGGGCCGGGGCATGGCTGCCGACGGAATTGGCGCCGGCGGCGAGGTCGAGGGCGAGCTCGACGCCGTCGAGGTGGCCGAGGAGCCGGAAGGCGCTGCCGGAATCGGGTCGAGGATCGTCCACAGGGATGGCCGGGGCTGAAAGGCTTCTGACGCATCCTACACTCGCACAGGGGAGCCATTTCAAGCGGAGGGGTGCATGAGGAGATGGCGCGACGCGACGCAGACGATGCCGGAGTTGCAGGAGCAGAACGCCGTCTCAGTGCCCGCCGGCGGCGAGGAGAGGACGGACGGCGCGGGGATCGGGAGCGTGGGGTCGCGCCTCGGCCGCTACGTGATCCTCTACCGCCTGGGCAGCGGCGGCATGGGAGTGGTCTTCGCCGCCTACGATCCGGAGCTGGACCGGAAGGTCGCGCTCAAGCTGGTCCGCCTGGAGAACGGCTCGCCCGCGGCCCGCGAGGCGCTGCGCCGGGAGGCCCAGGCGATGGCTCGGCTGTCGCACCCCAACATCGTCGCCGTCCATGACGTCGGCGGCGAAGGGCACGACGTGTTCCTGGCCATGGATCTGATCGACGGGGTCACGCTGGACGACTGGCTGAAGCTCGACAAGCGGGGCTGGCGCGCCGTCCTGCGCGTGTTCGTCCAGGCGGGACGGGGGCTCGCGGCGGCGCACGCCGCGGGCATGGTCCATCACGACTTCTCGCCGCGCAACGTCCTCGTGACGGCGGAAGAAAAGGCCCTCATCGCGGACTTCGGCCTGGCCCGGGCGCTGGGGAGGCCGCTAGGGAAGCCGGATACCGAGCCGCCGGACGAGGCGGTGCGCGGCACTCCGGCCTATCTCGCGCCGGAGAGGCTGCTGGGCGTCGCCGTCGATCCGCGCAGCGATCAATTCAGCTTCTGCGCCGCTCTCTACCGTGCGCTTTACGGCACGGTGCCCTTTCCGGCGGATAGACCGGCCGACAGCCCGGCGCTCTATCTGGAGCGGGTGGGACGGGGCGCCATGGCGCCGCCGCAGGACGGAAGGCGCGTGCCCCGGCGTCTCCTGGCTCTGTTGCGGCGCGGCCTCGACGCCCGGCCGGAGAACCGCTTCGCGACGATGCCAGAGCTGCTCGGGAGGCTCGAAGCAGCCTTGCGCCGGCCTCGCGTGCTGCTTTTCGCGGCGGTCACCGTGCCGCTCGCCGCGGCGGCGATCCTGCTCCTGGGACGGCCGGCTCAGGCCCCGCCGCCGGACCGCCTGGCCGGCGTCTGGAACGCGGCGCAGCGGCAGTCGGTCCGCCAGGGCTTTCTGAGGCCCGATCCGGCGACCGGAGCCCAGGTCGCCTCCCTGCTCGAGAGCGAGATCGACACGTACGCGGCGCGGTGGCGGGCCATCGACGAAGACGGTCATCGCACGGCGCTCCGCGACGGAACCGGTCTGGTGCGCGACCGGCAACGGCTCTGCCTGGATGCGCGCCGGGCCGAGCTGCGCGCCCTGATCTCCCGCCTCGAGGCTTGGCAAGACCGTTCTCTCGAACCGGCGATCCGGGCCGTCCAGGGGCTCTCCGATCTCGGAAGCTGCGCCGACGTCCGCGTGCTGCGCGACCTCAAGGCACCGGCGCCGGATGCGCGGATCCGGCGTGCCATGGTCCCCCTGCGGGACAGGCTGGAGGAGCAGCTCACTCTGCTGGAGACCGGAGGGGTGCCGGACGTGGCCCGCGTCGACCGGCTGGTCGCCGAGGCCGATCGTCTCGGATATCTGCCGCTGGTCCTCCGGGCGCACGAGATCCGCGGCTCCATTCGGATGGACAGCGGACTACCGGGAGCCCAGGCCGACTTCGAAGCCGCGCTGCGGGCCGCCGTCGCCTCGGCGGACCCCATCGGCCAGGCCCGGATGTTCGGATTACTGGCCAGGGACATCGGGCTCGTCGAAGGCCGGTTCGCGGACGCGCGGCTGTGGCGGGACCTTGCCGAGTCCGGCCTCGCGGCGCTCGGTCCCGGCCACGAGGAGGTGGAGGTCCGTGTCCTGCAGTCGCTGGGCGCGGCGGCGCAGGCGGAGGGGGACAGCCGGGAAGCCGCGCGCCGCTACCGCCGGTCGCTCGCCCTGGCCGAGCGGCTCTGGGGGAAGGAGAGCACCCGCCTGCCGCCGATCCTCAGCAATCTGGCGGTGGCGGTCGGTGGCGAGGAAGGTGGCTCGCGGACGGCGATGGCGCTCCTGCGGCGCGCCCTGTCGATCGGGGAGCGCGCCTATGGTCCGGACAGCCCCATCGTCGCCAATCCTTTGTTCAACCTGGCCGCGGAGCTCGCGTACGCGGGCTCTTACCGCGAAGCGGTCGGGCTCACGCAAAGGGTGGTCCGCATCCAGGAGAGGTACTACGGGGCGCGGTTCCGGGACATCGCCTATCCGATGATCCTATCCGGGCAGATTTACATCGTCCTCGACGAGCCGGAGAAGGCCCTGGCGGCTCTCGACCGGACGGTGGCGCTGGTGCGCGAGGGGTACGGAGAGGGACACCACCTCGTGGTCGAAGCGTGGTGCGCCCGGTCCGACGCCGAGCTGGCGCAATTGCTCACCGAAGCCGCGGCCGCCAGCCTCGCCCGCTGCCGTGGGGGCGTGGCCGGGACGCTGCCGCCGGCGCATCCGGTCTTCATTACGCTGCGGCGCCTGGAGGGGGAGGTCGAGCTCGCGAGAGGCCGGACGGCGCGCGCCCGCTCCATCCTCGCCGAGGCCGCCGGGATGCCCGGCGCCGCGAAGCTGGAGACGGTCCAGATCCTGGCTCCCCGGGCGGAAGCCGAGCTCGCGGCCGGCGATCTCGCGGCTGCGCGCCAGGCTGCCGAGGCCGGCCTGGCCCTCGGCAATCCGGCCAGCGATCCCGCCCTCGTCGGCCGGCTGCGGTTCGCCCTCGCCCGCGCCCTCATCCGGACGGATCCCAGCCGCGCGATCGGGCTGGCCCGGCAGGCGGTGAAGGATCTGAGCCAGGGCGGTCCCCGCACACGGTCCTTGCGCGCCCGCGCGGCCGCATGGCTCGATGCTCACAAGGGAGACCACCTACTGATAGCAAACCTCATCCCAGAAGGTCGCCGGCGGGACTTGGCAGAGGAGATTACGGACGGTGTAGTCTCTCCCATTGAGCGTACAAGTCTGGTGGGAAGTCAGCGAGAGGACCGTGCCGCCAGCGTTCTGGCACTGGGCAACGTAGTACGAGCAAGGATGGACCGGGCAGTCCTCGGCGCTGGAGGAGGCGGGCTCCCAGGCGGCGACGGTCAGGACCGCGGCCAGCAGCAGCAGAAACATTCTTGCTTTCATTTCTTCTCCTTGTAGCGCGCCGGAAGTGTGCCGCCGCTGCGCACGCCCGGCGCCGGGTGGTTGGCGGGCGAGGTTTCACCAGCCAATGTGGATTGTTTCACTCCGCGGCGACTGAGCGTAGTATACCTCAATTCGAGACAGATGTCCCTTTCTATTTTGACAAATCGAAGTTCCACATCAGCAGCCGGTAGACGATCTCCCGCGTGATCAGCGCGGCCGCAGAATCCGTGCTTCGGCAGGCGAGTCCAGGAGCCGCACTACTCTCTCGAATTGCCTGGAACCTCTCTCGTGCCGTGCCAGGCGCTTCGCCCGGTCCTGGCACCTTTTGGCGGGTGCTCCTGGAGGACCTGCTCTGTCGAGGCGGAACTCAGTCATTTCATGCCTCCAACCGGACCGGACCGAGGGGAGGCTGGAATTTGTCCCGTTTATTCTTTCGGAAGTACCTTAAAATATAGAGGCCGGGCCAGATCTGATGGCTCTTCGCAGGTGCGCTCAGGCGCCTCTTAACGGCCAGCTTCGAGAGGAGGCTCACATGAAAAGGTCTGTTGGTTTCGCCGTTGTGCTTCTGTTTGGTATGTCTGACTTGTCCAGCGCCGCTCCTGCAATCAAGCCAGGAATTGACGTTTTCGCGACTCTTGGAGGTGGATCTACCTATTATAACTTCTCCAAGAATCCTATCCCTGCCGGATTCTTCTGCGACTCCTCTACGACGTTCACTGGCCGGGTAGCCCTCAAGGGCCTTCCCGTTGAGACCGGTATTCCGGGGCAACTCCGGAATACGGATACCATTGTCGAGCGCTTGGACGAGGCGGTGTTCGATGCCAACGGTGCTGCAGAGACCCGCATTCGGTTCCGGGCGTTGTCAATGGTGAGCATCTCTCCCGTTAAGAGTTCCTGTGGCGCCTATCACGTCTACATCACGCTGGACGGCAAGCAGCCCATCACGAAGATGCGGATCCACCTCAGCGAAGCGGGTGGCGGGATCTTCCGCGCGCCCCTTGCCGCCAATGTGCGCTTGACCTTTGTGCCCGTGCGGGGCACGAGCTCACGCAAGCTCGAGCTCAAGGGGAGAGTCACATTTCCTGGGAAGCCCATCCCGTGGACCTTCCCCGACGGCAAGATCTTGAAGCCGATGGAATCTGCCTTCGTCGATACCAATGGCGATCTGCACCCCGATACATGGCTACCCGGCACCTCGAACTTCACAGCCGGGGTCCCTCTTGATCGACTACGCTCGATCAATGCGAAAGGGTTTGATTGCTACTGCACCTGCCATGACGCGGACGGCGAACGGCACTGCACAATGGTAAGTTCAGATCGCGGGTTCTGCGACCTATCGCCGGATTGTTTTTGACAACAGCAACCGACCGGCAGCCCGTTAAAGCACCAGATCGGCGTAGGCTCCACCTCGAGGTCCCCTGGATTCCCTCCGGAAGCCGGAAAGCCGCCTCCGGAGGGAAAGGAGCGAGCCTACCTCCCCGCCGCCTCGCGCAGCCGATCCAGGTCCCGCATGGGGGGCTGTCCGAACAGCCTCTTGTACTCCCGGCTGAACTGCGAGGCGTCGTCGTAGCCCACCCGGAGGCCGGCACTGGCGGCATCCAGGTTCTCGCCGAGCAGGATGCGCCGGGCCTCCTGGAGCCGGAGCTGCTTCTGGAACTGTAAGGGGCTCATCGCCGTGACCGCCTTGAAGTGGTGGTGAAAGCCAGAGACGCTCATCCCGAGCTCCCGCGCCAGGCTGTCGATCCGTAGCGGCTGGTTGAAGTCCCTGCGGAGCCGCTCGACGGCATCCGCGATGCGGTCGGTGTGACCGCCCAGGAGCGCCAGGTGACGGAGCCGGTTTCCCTGTTCTCCCATCAGCAGCCGGTAGACGATCTCCCGCGTGATCAGCGGCCG
>Ga0126305_10000039_pt1 | contig 52942 bp, 57 predicted proteins | sample Plot26_FD_92536 | JGI IMG/M metagenome (GOLD analysis project Ga0126305, IMG submission 92536) | Serpentine soil microbial communities from UC McLaughlin Reserve, CA, USA - Plot26 | ecosystem: Environmental > Terrestrial > Soil > Grasslands | place: USA: UC McLaughlin Reserve, Lake County... | reverse complement strand
CGTGCAGGAGGCCGGTCTCGGTGAGTTCCGAGGTCCGGGTGCCACCGCCGATCGTCTCCTCGGCCTCGATCACCGTCACCTCGACCCCACGGCTCGCCAGCGTCGCCGCGCAGGCGAGGCCGTTTGGCCCCGAACCGACGACGACGGCGCTAGGCATCGTGCACCGGGAACGGCTCGTCGCCGAGCCAGGGCTGGCGCCGGACCATCTCGGCGACGTCGACGTATCCCTCCTCGACCAGCCCGTCCGCCGCGTCCCAGATCCGGTACCGCTGCCGCTGCACGTGTGCGGGCTGGGACTCCAGCGTCACCACCCGCAGCTCCCCTGGCTCGAAGCGGCAGCGCTCCTGCACCGCGGCCAGCAGGCGGTGGTCGTGGAAGTGGCCATCGCCGAAGTTGTAGCCGAGGACGACGCCGGCGACGAGCTCGCCCTCACGGACGTCGTAGTCCTCGATGTCGTCGACCGCGCGCAGCGAGAGCGCGTTCAGCGCCCGCCCGTGGGAGTGCATCGAGCGGAAGGCGAGCCCTTTGTAGACGAGCACGTCGATCAGCTCCGGCTCGTAGAACTTCTCCAACTGCTTGGTCACGATCGGCGCCGCCTTGACGATCTCATGGTCGAGCTTCTCCTCTGCCCCCTCGCCGCCGTCGCCGCGGCGGAAGAGCCACTGGCTGGTCGCCCAGTTGCCGGCGTAGTAGCGCATGGAAGGCAGGAAGGAGACGAGGTCGGGCCGGAAGTTCCCGAGCACCGGCAGGCCGACGCAAATCAGGCCGAGGATGACCAGCAGCAGCGGATCGTCGACGGAGGACCAGGGCACGTCGGCGTAATGGCCGAAGAGGAAGAAGAGGCCGAAGATCATGAAGACGTTCCACTCCAGCGGCACCGCCAACGGGAAGGTCGAGAAGATGTGGACGTGGAAGAGCACCATCCCCGCCAGGGCGAGGGTGCCGAGCAGGCCGCCCTGGGTGAGGATCAGGATCAGCGGCAGGGTGAACTCGATCGCCGTCCCGAGGTGGGCGTCGAACGCTCCCAGGCGTGAGGGCCGCAGGTCGTCAGGGTGGTCGCGGTAGAGGCGGCGCTTCAGGGCCTTCGACCGGTTCCACGGCGTGTTGCTGATCATCACCGTGACGACGAAGGGGAAGTGGCGGTTCAGCTTCGAGGACGCCGCCCCCCACCAGATGCAGAAGAAGACGAGCTGGGCGGCGATCACCAGGTTCGTCACCGGGAAGAGAAAGATGATCGCGAGCGATCCGTAGATCTCCGCCCTCGCCGCCAGGAACGGGACCTTGTCGCGGAAGCCGAGGGCGCCGAGGAACGCCAGCAGGACGCCGACCGCAACCGGCTCAAGGACATCCCCCGAGGAGAGCAGCAGGTACAGCGCCGAGGCCAACAGCCCCGCGTAGAGCCCGACGTCGAGCCAAGCGCGCGTCGTCCCCCGCGTCCCCGGGACCTTCTCCGGCCAGGGCGGCAGCCGCGTCGTCCCCGGTCGCAGCCAGTAGAGAAAGCCGCCAACCATCGGGCTGAAGCGCAGGGTCAGCGGCAGCGAGCCGGCGCCGAGCCCCAGCACCTCCCAAAGCATCGTCCAGATCACCGCCTTCTGAAAGACGATCGGCGCCGTCCACTCCGGCCAGCCGCTGCTGGCGAAGATCAGCAAGCCGCCGAGCCCGGCGTAGGCGAGGATCTTGAAGACGTAGAGGAAGTAGACGGCTACCGGCGTCCCGAACCCGTTCAGCGCCCAGTCCTGCGCCAGCGGCTTGATCCGCTCCAAGTGCGGCAACCGCCGCCACTCGGAGACCTCGAACGGCGGCGGTGCGGGATCTAGGAGGCCCATGCGGCCAAGAAGTTCAACTAATCTTCGACTCGTTCGACCGGATGCCGATGACTCTACGTCTTGTCTGCCGCCCTTCCAACCCCTGATCCTCTTTCGCGCCGCCTCATGCACGGCGTCAGGTTCCTCTCGCTGCTGCTGATCCTCGTCGTCGTCAACTCCTTCGTGAACGGCGGCGAAGCCTCGCTCAACCCGATCGCGGTGGCGGCCGAGCGGACCGAAAGCGCACCCGGAGCCCGGTTCACGATGAAGGCGAGCTACACCGGCGCCGGCCTGGCGCAGCCGGTCGTGGCTCACGGCAAGGGAGCCCGCAACTCGCAGACCGGGCGCAGCCGCGCAGTCATGAGCGTGGAGGTGCCGCAGGCCCCAACCGAAATCCACGTCGAGTCGATCGGCGACGGGACCTCGATCTACATGCGCAGCAGCACCCTCGGCTCGAAACTTCCCGAAGGCAAGGAATGGATGCGGGTCGAGCCGTTCCTCGGGCACAGCGAAAGCGAAGCGGTGCTCGGGGGCAGCGACGCTGACAGCTCACTGCAGATGCTCGGGAGCACCGGCGACGTGGAGAGGGTCGGGACCGAGCAGGTCCGCGGGACGAGCACGACGCGCTACCGCGCCGTCGTCGACCTGGACAACTACGCCGACGCGCTCCGGGGGGAAGACAAGGACGAGCTGGCCGACCTCTACGAGAAGTACAGCGAGCTGGCGCCCGATCCAGCCGAGGTCGAAGTCTGGGTGGACAGCCACAAGATCCTTCGGCGGCTCCGGATGGTGATGGAGATCCCGACCCGGCCCGGCGGGCCGACGCTGACGATGGACATGCGGATGGACTTCTTCGACTTCGGGGCGCGCCCGCGAATCGAGCTTCCCGACCCGGCAAGCGTCTACGACGCCACGCCGACGCTCGAACGCGAACTAGACGCCGCCGGCTGAGGGCAGCCGACTTCGACCACAGCCCGCTGTGGTCGAAATCCGCTGGGATGGCCTACCGCCGGATCCTCTCCCGTCCCCACGCATTGGCTCCTTCGCTGCCGCGGGCGTCGTCGCCGGCGCCTTCACCATCGGCTTGGGAGCGACCTCGCCGCTGCTCGGGCGCCTGGTCGACCGCCGCGGGGCACGACGGGTGCTGATCCCGGCCGGCGTGGTGACGGCGCTTGGGCTCGTCCTCGTCGTCATCCTCGCCGAAGCGGGCGCGGGCACCGCTGCCCTGGTCGCCGCCGCGGCGCTCGCGGGCGGCGCCGAGCACGGCAACAGCGCCCTCGGCGGGCCGTTGATCGCCGCCGCCGCCCTCGGCTCGGCCGTTGGCGCGCTCGTCTACGGCGCCCAGGCACACCGTTTCCGCACCCCGCTCAGGGCTCTATCGCGCTGGCGATCTACCAGCCGCTCGCCTGCCTGCCGATGCTGCTCGCCGACTCCACGGTGGCGATGTTCGCGCTTGCCGCCCTCGCCGGTACCTACATCGCCCCGGCCAGCAACCTGCGCAACCAGATCGCCCAAGCGGCGATGCCGCCGGGGACCGGCACCGAAGCCTTCACCTGGCTGGCGCTGTCGCTAACCGTCGGCGCCAGCGGCGGCAGCGCCCTCGCCGGCCCGCTGGTCCAGAGCGGCGGTTGGCAGGCCGGGGTGCTGCTCGCCGCGGGACTTCCCGCCCTTTCGCTGCCGCTGATCCTCCTGCGGCGCGAGCTGCTGCACCGGGCGGTGCAGGCTTAGCCCAGGCTCAGGCGGCGGCGAGGATCCCGATCGGGCGGGCGATCCGCGGGGGGATCGCAGAGCGCGGCGGCTCGAAGCTGAGCTGAGCGGGGATGGAGGCCCGACGTCGGGTCGCGACGCCGAAGAGGACGCCGTCGGGCTCGCGGAAGAAGAAGCAGTTGTAGCCGTCGCACTCGATCACGCGGCTGACCGTTGCTCCCATCCCGATCACCCGCTGGCGCCAGGCACGCTCGTGGCCGGGACGGCAGCTCCAGGCGACGTGGCGGACGGTGCCGGCGCCTTCGACCGCGCGGGAAGGCGGCGGCGCATCGGTCTCGTAGCGCACCGCCTCGGGGCCGGCGCCGACCCGCCACGCCCCCTCGCCGCAGGACTCGAATCCGAGCCGCCCCGCCAGGAGATCCCCGCTTTGGACGCTGGCCGGGGCATAAGCGCGAACGCCGGCGAGGGCGCAGATCGCCAAATCAGCCTCGGCGTTCGTCCTTTTCCGGGGATATGCCCCGGAAAGGACGAACGCCGACGGGAGTGTGAGCTCGTGCTCGAGGCCGTCGGGGTCGGCGAACCGCAGCGCCAGCGGGTCACCGGCGCCGTTGAGCCAGGCCGTCACGGTGACACCGGCACCCTCGAGCCGGCGGCGCCAGTGCTCCAGGGCCCGCGGTCCGTCGACCTCCCACTGCAGGCGATGAACCAGGCCCCGCCCGGGCACGCCGCAGGCGACTCCAGGCGTCACCGCGAAGCTGAGCACTCCCCCGGCCTGTTCATCGTTGGGGGCGAACGCGATCGTCCCCGAGTCGTGCTCGGCAATCAGGCTCAGCCCGAGCAGGCCGCCATAGAAGTCGACGCAGTCCTCGCGGGAAGAGGCGATCGCGGAGATGTGGTGGAGGCCAAAGAGGTTCATTCGGATCCGAATTGTATACTTTTCCTATCGACAAACTACCTAACATCCTCTACATCCACTCCCACGACACCGGCCGCTACGTCCAGCCCTACGGCTTCCCGGTGCCGACGCCGAACATCCAGCTGCTGGCCGACCAGGGAGTGCTCTTCCGCAATGCCTTCTGCGCCGCCCCGACCTGTTCGGGCAGCCGTGCCTCCCTGCTCACCGGACAGTACTGCCACAACAACGGCCTGCTCGGTCTCGCCCACCGCGGCTGGGAGCTGAACGACTACGGCCAGCACCTCGTCCACCCCTTGCGCGAGGCCGGCTACCGCTCGGTCCTGATCGGCGAGCAGCACATCTCCGAGGACCCGGAGGTTATCGGCTACGACGAGGTGATCGAGGTCGACAGCCACCACGCGGCCGACATTGCCCCGACCGCGATCGAGCGCCTCGGCGCCACCGAGGAGCCCTTCTTCATGTCCGTCGGCTTCTTCGAGACCCACCGCACCTACCGCGCCCCGACCTCTGTCCGCGACACCCTCTACTCGCTGCCGCCGGCGAACCTGCCGGACACGCCGGAGACCCGCGCCGACATGGCCGCCTTCAAGGCCAGCGCCCGCTCGCTTGACCAGGGCATCGGCGCCGTCCTCAACGGCCTCCACCAGCTCGGGCTGCAGGACAACACGCTGATCATCTGCACCACCGACCACGGCCTCGCCTTCCCGGGCGCAAAGGCGACGCTGTACGACCGCGGGATCGGCGTGATGCTGATCATGCGCGGCCCGGGCGGCTTCCTCGGCGGCCGCGTCCTCGACGGCCTCGTCAGCCACCTCGACATCTACCCGACCCTCTGCGAGCTGGCCGGAATCGCCGAGCCGCCCTGGCTGCAGGGCACGAGCCTGATGCCCCTCGTCCGCGGCGAGAGCGCCACGGTCAACGACGTCCTCTTCGCTGAGATGACCTACCACGCCGCCTACCAGCCCCTGCGCGCAGTCCGCAGCGAGCGCTTCAAGTACATCCGCCGCTTCGACGACTACGACCGCCCCGTCCTCGCCAACTGCGACGACAGCGCCTCGAAGAAGATCCTGGTCGACGCCGGCTGGGGCGAGCAGCGCGTCCCCGAGGAGCAGCTCTACGACCTCCTCTTCGATCCCAACGAGCTCAACGACCTCTCCACCGACCCCACCCGCCAACAGATCCTCACCGAAATGCGCGAGCGCCTGCTCGAGTGGATGCGCGCGACCGAGGACCCGCTGCTTGACGGCCCCGTCCCGGAGCCGCCCGGAGCCTGGTCCAACGACCCGCGCCAGGCGAGCCCGAACGACCCGACGAGCGCGGCAGAGCGCTAGAGAAACGCTTCCGTTTTTGGTACGCCGGAGGTTTCGCGGTAAGGTCGGCTGCATCAACCCGCCTGATCATTCGGAACTAACTTCGTCCATTCCCGGCCAGGTCCCCAGTTCGGTGGCGGAGAGCTTCGGCGCGCGAATCTCCGCTCCGATGCCTGGAAGCGCTGTCTTCCTAACCGTGGGGCGGACCGGCTCCCCCGGGAGAGCAATTCGGGAAGCGGGCGGCTCGCTGGTCGCGCGGCTCGACCCGAGAAAGGCTCTCGCGGTTGCGCCGCTGGCCTCCTGGTCGACGCTCCGCAACCACTCGGACCTGCAGTTCGCCGGGCCCGTCTCCGTCGACCTGGATCGGCTGCGGCAGATCCTCGGCGGTTCAGCTCAGACCCTCAATCAAAGCCGACGCAACTAGGAGGTCGACATGGCAGATATGTCCGTAGGCCGAGAGCTTTTGGACGTGCCCCTTCCCGACATGGTGACGAAGCTCTCGCTCGGGATCGCGTCGGGTCAGAGTGCTCTGGATAAAAACTCGATCGAAACCGCGAAATTCCTCGCCGAGGAGAAAGTGCCGATCGTGCCGGCGCTCACCGAGACGATCGCCGAGGACGGAACCGTCTCCTTCGCCCAGGCCGACGAGGTCGACCTCTCGCTCCTGCAGATCGGCCTCAACCCCTCCTTCTACCAGTTCGCGGAAGCGACGATCGAGGTCTCGATGGACATCAAGACCACGACCTCGACGGACACCTCGGTCAAAGTCGGAGCCCAGGTGGGAGGGGGATTTGGCCTCTGGAGCGCATCGATACGGGCCGAGGTCGCCCACAACCGCAAGTTCCAGAAAGAGGTGCACGGCACCAGTCGGCTGTTCGTGAAGATGGTGCCGGTGCCGCCCCCGCCGCGGATCTACCCCGAGGTGAAGATCGTCGACAATCGGAAACCCGGGCCGGAAAAATAGGCGATGGCAGACAAAGCGCTGATCGACGGCCCCAGGCACTTCCGCCCCTCGATCCTCCCCGCGGACGCCGTCCCCAGGGAGGTGTCGTGGGTCAGCTTCGCGGACCTCGTCCGGATGGCGGCGGAGGGGATCGCCGATGCCCAGGCCAGCCTCGATCGCACGTCGGTGGCGCTGATGAAGGAAATGGCGGAGCCGGATGTGGATGTCGTTCCGACGGTGACCGAAGAGATCGATGCCGAGGGCAACGTCTCCGTGACCTCCGGTCAGCCGCGCAAAGCCTCGCTGCTGAGCCTCGGCGTCACCCCGGCCTTCTACCGCTTCTCAGAGGTGACGGTCGAGGTTTCGATGGACCTGCGGACGGTCGAGGACACGACTTCACAATCCGTGGAGAAGAAGCGCCACGGCCTCCTCGCCGGGACCTCCGAGCTACGAACCGAACGCAAACTCCGCTCCGAGTTGAGCGCTCTCTCGAAGGTGACGGCGAAGCTCGTAGCGGTGCCGATGCCGATACAGCTCGAGCCCGTCCGCACGACGACGAGCCCAGATGCCTGAATCAGGAGACCTCGGCGCTCTCGTAGCAGCGGCCGGACAATCGTTGGTCGACGTCCAGTCAGACTTGACCAAGGGCATGTCCGGAGTTCCCCTCGCCGTCGCCCTCAGCGAGGCCGAGCTGGAGGTCAAGGGGCTGATCGGGAGGAACGAGGACGGATCGCTCCGGCTCGACACGATCACGCTGCGCCAGGCTCGCGAAGAGGGCATCGGCGAAGGCCTCCTCTCCTCCATCAAGGTCCGTTATGTGGCGGTGGCCGAGCCCTCGGAACCTGGAGAGACGGTGCCGGAGCGCGACCCTGCCGAGATAATCGCGGAGGTGCGCACCCGAAAGGACATCACGCGGCTGGAGAGCATCGTCGGGGAGCTGGATTTCGACACCCAGTACGTAAATGCGGCGAGACGCTGGCTGGTCTCGGCAACCGGCCCCGAGAACCGCTTGATGCGCGAGATCGTGATCGATGACACGACCCCGGGGTCGGCGGGTGGCTGAGAAACCGAAACGCCGCCCCGCTAGTCCGATCAGGGTAGAGAAACAGGTGGGGCGTCTGCTAGCGGAGAACGCCAAGCTCGGCAAAGAACTGGAGGCAGCGCGGGGCAACGCCGAGCGGACCGAGAAGGCCCTGCGCGACGCGCGTAAAGAGCTCAGCGGAGCGCAGAAGGGGCTGCGGCGGGAGAGCCGCTTACGGACCAAAGCCGAGGACGCGAGCCGCTCACTGCAGGAGGAACGCGACACCCTTGCGGAGACCTTGCAGCTGGCCAACAAACAACTGGCCGGCGAGTCCATGCATCCCATCCTTCCCCCAAAAGCGGTCGCCGGGCTGCTCGGAAACCTAGTCGCCGAGCTCGACTCCCAGCTCGGCGGCATGACCGTGGCGGCGGGCGAGGTACAGCTCAAAGTCGGAGTCCAGCAGATCGGCGAGGAGCCCGGGTTCGTCCTGCCCAGCGTCGAGCGGCCACTCGACCCCGAGTCCGTCCAGGCGGTATCGGTGAGGTTCCAGGGCGGCGGAGACCCTTCGACCGAGGAAGCGAGCGAGAGCGGCGAGTGAAAGCAGGGATCAGCCCCAAGCTCCAGACGACGGCAGCTTCGAGACCGGCCAGAACATGGCCACCGCTGTCGCCCAGTGGGCCGCTGAACGAGCCTCGCAGTTCGGCGGACCGATTGACCGCTGCTGAGAATCACTGCGGTCGGTGTGAAGTACCGCTACGGGGATTCGAACCCCGGTTTCCGGACTGAGAATTGGCTCTGCGAGTCCGTTTGCGGCCGATCCGTGGCTGTGGCGCCCAAGGAGATCAGTCCATTCCGTCGAGTTCGGTGGAGTCGGGGACATATTTCGGGACACGGTTTTCAGCATCTCAACCTGCCTCCGGCCTATCCTTAAGGCTATGGAGCAGGCAACCGTCGATCGGCTGAACGCAGCGCAGCTCACCGAGAGCGAGCGCCGAGCGCTCGAGCGCTACGCGACGCATCTTGAGGATGAGCTGGGCGGTGATCTGCGCGGTCTCTGGCTCTATGGCTCCCGCGCTCGCGGGACCGCGCATCCGGAGTCCGATATCGACTTACTGGTGATCGCCGAGGGCGGCCATGATCGCTATGGACGAATCGCCGGCGATCTCAGCGAAGAAGTCGCAATCGCTGAGGGCGAGAGCCCATTCAACTACTCGGTCCATGTCCACGACCCCGAGTGGCTACAGGGCCGTCGCGCGATCGAGTCCTTCTTCATCCAGGAGGTCGACCGCGACAAGATCGTCCTCGCTGGGAGCGCACTGGATTGAGCCCTCGGTCGGAGGAGTTCATGCAGCAGGCGCGCGACCGACTGGCGGATGCCCAGGCAATCCTCGGAACCGCCCACCCCGCGGTAGTTGTCAGCGCCGCCTACTACGGAATGCTCTATGCAGCCCGAGCCGCCCTTTCAGAGCGAGGCGAGTTCGCCAAGACCCACAGCGGCACTTGGACGCTGTTCAGCCAGGTCTTTGTTGCACCCGGCGAGTTCGACCAGCACCTCAGCGCCCTCGCCCGCCGCGCCAAGGACGCTCGCGAGGAAGGCGACTACGAGGCCGCACCGGCGAGCCCAGAGGAAGCCGCCGAATTCGTCAAAGGGACTGCCGAATTCATCGCCGCGATCGAACGGCTGCTGCAGAGCTGAGCCACCATCGCCGTGGGCGCCGCCACGATACCGCAGACAATCAGCCTCTATGTGCAAGGCTTTGACGGTGGCCCACCACAAGCGCAAACGTCCAAAGCACCGTCGTGGCGGCTGCCTGCTCTGCAAGCCGCAGAAGCTGACCGCGAACGCGAAGGGAAAGCGCCGTCGCGCGAGACAGATATCGCTCCAGCACGAGCGCGCCGCTGATCACGAGACCGAGGCAATCGCCGCCGAACGAATCAGGAGCGGGGCGGCAGACCACAAGGAAGATGGCGCCACCGCACTGGAGCGCCTTGGTATCGAAATACCGCTACGGGGATTCGAACCCCGGTTTCCGGACTGAGAATCCGGCGTCCTAGTCCCCTAGACGATAGCGGCGAGGATGCGGGCATTTTAGCGAGCCGGCGGGCGGGGGCGCGAGACGTCGGTCACAGGAAACTCCCGCGGAGGGGGAAGGGGCGGGGGCGGCGCAATCGGTAAATTGGCCTCCCGCGCGGCTGTGGCGGAACTGGTAGACGCGCACGGTTCAGGTCCGTGTGGGCGAAAGCTCGTGGAGGTTCGACTCCTCTCAGCCGCACTTAGGCGACCGCTGCGGCGGTCGCCTGCGGCGCCCGTGCCGCGTTGGCGGCGATCTCTTCGACGAAGGTCGGCCAGAGCGCTCGCGGCAGGTCGTGGCCCATGCCGTCGACCAACTTCAGGCGGGCGCCGGGGATCGCCTTGGCGGTGGCGCGGCCGCCGGAGGGGTTGACGAGGAGGTCGTTCTTGCCGTGGATGACGAGGGCGGGAAGCTCGAGCTCGCGCAGATGGGCAGTGCGGTCGCCGGAGGCGGTGATCGCGTGCAGCTGGCGGGCGATCCCGGCCTCGCTGTGGCCGCGGTCGAAAGATCGGCCGGCGATCTCGCGCACCCGCTCTTCTTCGAACGGGTAACCAGGCGAGCCGATGACCTTGAAGGTCTTGACCACGCGTTCGATCGCCGCCTCGCGCTCGCGCGGCGGGTTGCCGAGCAGGAGGCCGAAGGTTTTGTAGCTGGGGTGGCCGACGCGGCGATTGCCGGTGGTCGACATGATCGAGGTGATCGAACGAACGCGCTCGGGGTTCTCGATCGCCGCCGTCTGCACGATCATCCCGCCCATCGAGGCGCCGACCAGGTGGGCGGAATCGACACCGAGATGGTCCATCAGGCCGAGGGTGTCAAGCGCCATATCGCGCAGCAGGTAGGGCGCGGTGCCGCGGCGGCCGATCAGCATGTCGACGCGGCCGGGCAGCCCCGCGGTTTTGACCTTGGTCGAGCGGCCGATGTCGCGGTTGTCGAAGCGGACAACCCGAAAGCCGCGCTCAGCCAGCAGCGCGCAGAAATCCTCACTCCAGGCGATCATCTGCGTCGCCAACCCCATCACCAGCAGCAACGGCTCCCCGTCGGGGTCCCCCATCTCCTGGTAGCAGAGCTCGACACCGTTGCTGGGCGCGAAACGCTCCTCGGAGAACTCGTGCATCTCGCGATGGTACCCGGGCTGGCTGGGCAGCCAAACGTCATACTCGCGCGGGTGCGGACGGCGATCATCTCCGACCTCCACCTCGGCGTCGCCTCCGACGAGGACGTGCTGCGGGACCCGGCCGTGCGGCGGCTGCTGCTCGACGAGCTCGCCGGCGCCGACCGCGTCGTCCTCCTCGGCGACGCGATCGAGCTGCGCAATCTGCCGCTCGGGCCTTCGCTGGAGCGCGCCCGTCCCTTCTTCGAAAAGCTCGGGGAGGCGATCGGGGAGGCCGAGGTGACCCTCGTCCCCGGCAACCACGACCACCGCCTCGCCGAGCCGCTGCTGGACGGGCTCTCGATCGCCGGCGAACGGCTGGAGCTGGAGCACCACCACGCCCCCTCGGGCCCGGCGATGAAGGTCGACGATTGGCTTGGCCGCGCCAGCCTGGAGATCGCCTACCCCGGCGTCTGGCTGCGCGGCGACGTCTACGCCACCCACGGCCACTACATGGACGCCCACCTGATGCTGCCGCGCGCCGAGTGCATCGCCGCAGCGCTGATGGCCCGCCTCTCGCGGCCGCTGCCCGATCGCACCAGCCCGATCGACTACGAGCGCATCCTCCGGCCCCTCTACGGCTTCGCCTACGGCCTCGCCCAGGTGCTCCCGATCAAGCGTCGTCGCAACGGTCCGTTCGAGCGAGCTTGGGAGGTGCTGGCGGGCGAAGAGAGGAAAACCACCCTCGGCACCCGCACCGCCCGCGCCGGCTTCCCGCTTGCGATCCACGGCCTCAACGGCCTCCTCCGCGCCGACTTCTCCCCCGACGTGTCCACGCAGGCGATCTTCCGCACCGGCGTCGACGCCGCCACCGAGCTGGCCGTGCGCCTCGGCCTCGACGACGTCCACGTAATCACCGGCCACACCCACCGCGGCGGCCCCCTCCCAAGCGAACCCGAGTGGGAGCTGCCGCGCGGCGGCCGCCTCCACAACACCGGCAGCTGGGTCTTCGCCACCGCCTTCCACCAACCAGGAAGACCCCCGAACTTCTACTGGCCCGGCACCATCACTTGGCTAGAGGACAACAACCCCCCACGCCGCACCCAGCTTCTCAACAACTATTCCCACGAGGAGATGAGCGATCTAATCAACCGGTCGGCCTAGGGAGCCGGGGGTGGGGGTCGCCGGACCCTCCCCGCTGTTGTCCGCCGACCCCCACCCCCGGCTCCCTCTCAGCCAAGCCACTCGGCAACGTTCCCCCGCCGAGCTGCGCCCAGAAGGGGTACCCCCGCCCCCTCCTCAACCAAGCCACTCGGCGATGATCGCGCCGATCTCCGGCCCCGCGTCCTCCTGCAGAAAGTGCGAAGCGTTCTCGATCGGCCGCGGCGGCGGGAAGTTGAGCTGACTCGAGACCCGCTCGCCGACCGAGAACGGCAGCACCGGGTCTGAATCGGCCCATAGCACCAGCGCCGGCCGCTCGTCGTCGCGCAGCGCATCGGCGACGCGTTTGCCCTCGGCGGCGCCGGGAGCATCGGGCTCGGTCGGGAGGATCAGCGGGAAAGCGCGGGCGCCTGCCTTGGCGGCTGCCTCGGGATAAGGCGCGTCGTAGGCGGCGATCACCTCATCGCCCGGATCCTCCTTGCAGCCGCCCTTGACGAGGAAGCCGACCGGCACGTCCTCGCTGTTGCGGACGAAGTCGCGAAAGGCGAGCCAGGCGTCGCTCATCTTCTGGTGGCCGGTGAAGGGGCCGGTCTCCATGATCACCAGGCGGGAGATCCGGTCCGGGTGCTCGACCGCGAGCCGCAGCCCGATCGGCCCGCCCCAGTCGTGGACGACCGCGGTCGCGTTCCGCAGGTCAAGTTCCTCCAGCAGCGCCGCCATCAGCTCGACGTGGCGGTCGTAGGTGTACCAGCCGAGGTCGGTGGGCTTGTCGGAGCGGCCGAAGCCGGCGTAGTCGGGGGCGATGCAGCGGAAGCCCGCGTCCCGCACCGGCGGGATCACCTTGCGCCAGAGAAACGACCAGGTCGGCTCGCCGTGGAAGAAGACGACCGGCTCCCCCTCCCCCTCGTCGAGGTGCGCCAGCCGCAGGCCGTCGATGTCGCGATAGCGGGACTCGAACGGGTAGTCCGGCAGCCCCTCGAGCAGCTCCTCCGGCGTGCGAAATGCATCGACGCTCATCGAGCCACCCTATCCCGGATCGGGATTGTTGACCTCAAATCCCGGAATCCAGATCAGGATTCCAGACTTTCTCGGTCGACTTTGTGCTACCGTGCCGCCCTCATTGGGCAGTAAGTCGCTCAAGAACGTAAGTTAGTCGACATAGGAAGGAAACTTTTTGATGCGGAACGCTCGCACTACCCGGCGGCGCGGCGTGAAGATCGGCCTCCCAGCCGCACTTCTCGCCCTGCTCCTCGCAGTCTTCGCCGCTGGATGTGGCGGTGGTGACAGCACCACCGGCTCCTCAGGAGACAGTGGAGGAAGCGGCGGCAAGCTCGATGTCGTCGGCTACTCCACCCCGGAAGCCGTCTACACCGAAGCGCTCGAGCCGGCCTTCGAGGAAAGCTCGAAAGGCTCCGGCGTCAGCTTCAGCAACTCCTTTGGCGCCTCCGGCGACCAGAGCCGTGCCGTCGCCGCGGGACAGCCCGCATCGGTAGTCCACTTCTCCCAGGCCGGCGACATGGAACGGCTCGTCGAAGAAGGCGAAATCGTCGCCAAAGACTGGGACCAGAACAAGTACAAGGGCATCGCTGAGAACTCAGTCGTGGTCTTCGTCGTCCGCAAGGGCAACCCCGAGGGGCTCGAGACCTTCGACGACCTGCAGAGCAAGGACGTCGAGATCATCACCCCGAACCCGTTCAGCTCCGGTTCGGCCCGCTGGAACATCATGGCCGTCTACGGCAACGCAATCGAGGCCGGCAAATCCCCCGACCAGGCGCTGGACGAGGTCCGCACCGTGCTCGAGAAGACCGTCGCCCAGCCGGGCAGCGGTCGTGACGCGCTCTCGGCCTTCACCCAGGGCCAGGGAGACGTCCTCCTGAGCTACGAGAACGAGGCGATCAAGGCCGAAGAGGAGGGCGAAGACGTCGAATACGTCGTGCCTCCGGCGACGCTCCTGATCGAGACCCCGATCGCGGTCACCAAAGACGCACCGCAGCCTGCGGCGCAGGACTTCCTCGACTTCATCTGGTCGGATGAGGGTCAGGAAATCTGGGCCGAAAACGGCTACCGACCGGTCAACCCGAAACTCGTCGACGAGAAGCAGTTCCCGACTCCCAAAGACCTGTTCCACATCGCCGACTTCGGCGGCTGGGGCAAAGTCAACGACGAGTTCTTCGACGACGAAACCGGTTCGGTCGCCGAGATCGAGAAGGAACTCGGGGTCTCCACGAGCGGCTGATGGAGGCACACCCGGCAAACCTCCCCGCTCCCAGCCAGCACCGGGCAGGCATCCGCCTGCCCGGTCTCGGCGCCGGCTTCGGCGGCGGCACGGTCATGCTCTATCTGAGCATCATCGTGCTGCTGCCGCTGGCCGCCGTCGCCAGTGAAGCCTTCACCGGCGGCATCGGTCACTTCTGGGAACAGGTCACCTCGCCGCTGGCGATAAAGAGCCTGAAACTGACGATCGTCTGCTCGCTGATCGTCGTCGTCGTCAACGGCTTCTTCGGCACGATCCTCGCCTGGCTCCTCGTCCGGGACAAGTTCCCGGGCAAGAGCATCATCAACGCTGTTATCGATCTTCCTTTCGCGCTGCCGACGATCGTCGCCAGCCTCATCCTGCTGACGCTCTACGGTGCCGAAAGCCCGCTGGGAATCGACTTCGCGTTCACCCGGACCGCCATCGTCGTCGCCCTCTGCTTCGTCACCCTGCCCTTCGTCGTCCGCGCCGTGCAGCCGCTGCTGCTGGAGATGGACCGCGAGATGGAGGCCGCGGCGGCCTCCCTCGGGGCCGGCAACTTCACGATCTTCCGCCGCATCATCCTCCCCAACCTCCTTCCCGGACTCGCGGCAGGAGTAGCGCTGGCCTTCGCCCGCGCCCTCGGCGAGTTCGGCTCGGTTCTCCTCTTCGCCGGCGGCAACCCGGATACGACCGTCTCCTCGGTCTTCATCCGCAACCAGGTCGAGTCGGGCAACGACATCGGCGCCGCCGCCGTCTCGGTCGTGCTGCTGGTCGCCTCGCTGCTGCTGCTCGCCTCCGTCTCGCTGATCCAGCGCTGGGCGGTCCGGCATGACCGCAGCTCGAGTGAGTTCATCCCGACTATCGCCAAGGACGTCAGCGGCGACGGAGGTGGTGCCTGATGGCCGCCAATCCCGCCAGCCGCTGGGGTCTGCGGGTCCTCGGGCTCGGCTACCTGACGATGCTGCTGCTGATCCCGCTGGTGATGATCTTCTACAAGACCTTCGAAGAAGGGATCGGGCCGCCGCTCGACGCGATCACTTCGCCCGACGGCCTCCACGCATTGAAGCTGAGCCTGCTGATGGTGGCGATCGCGGTGCCGCTGAACACGATCTTCGGGATCGGCTGCGCTCTGCTGCTGGTCCGCCACAAGTCGAAGCTCAACCCGGTAATCGACGCGGTCATCAACCTTCCCTTCGCGGTCTCCCCCGTCGTCATCGGCCTCTCGCTCTACATCCTCTACGGGACCGGCGGCTGGTTCTCCTTCATCGGCGAAGAAGGCTTCCAGATCCTCTTCGCGGTGCCCGGGATGGTCCTCGCCAGCATCTTCGTCTCGCTCCCCTTCGTCGTGCGGGAGACGGTGCCGGTGCTGCAGGAGATCGGCACCGACCAGGAGATGGCCGCCTCTACGCTCGGCGCCAACGGCTGGCAGACCTTCTGGAAAATCACCTTGCCGTCGATCCGCTGGGGCGTCGCCTACGGCGTCGTCCTCACCACCGCCCGCGTGCTGGGCGAGTTCGGGGCGGTGACGATCGTCTCCGGCTCGATCAACGGCCAGACCCAGACGCTGCCGCTGTTCGTCGAGAAGCAGTACGCCAACTTCAACTCAACCGGCGCCTATGGCGCCTCCTTGGTGCTGGCGCTGCTGGCGCTGATCACCCTGTTCGCAATGAACCTGCTGAAACGAAAGGAGGACGCCTGATGGGAATCTCAGTCGAGGGAGCAAACAAGCGCTTCGGTGACTTTCGGGCGCTCGACGACGTATCGATCGATGTCCCCGACGGTTCGCTCACGGCCCTGCTGGGGCCCAGCGGCTCCGGCAAGTCCACCCTGCTGCGAGCGATCGCCGGCCTCGAGGACCTGGATTCCGGCCTGGTCACGATCAACGGCGAGGACGCGACCCGCAAGCCGGCGCAGAAACGCGGAGTCGGGTTCGTCTTCCAGCACTACGCCGCCTTCAAGCACATGACGGTGTACGACAATGTCGCCTTCGGGCTGAAGATCCGCAAGTGGAAGAAGCCGGAGACCTCCAACCGCGTCCACGAGCTGCTGCAGCTGGTCCAGCTCGACGGCCTCGCCGGCCGCTTCCCCTCCCAGCTCTCCGGCGGGCAGCGGCAGCGGATGGCGCTGGCGCGGGCGCTCGCAGTGGAGCCGCAGGTGCTGCTCCTCGACGAGCCCTTCGGAGCGCTTGACGCAAAGGTGCGCAAGGACCTGCGGACGTGGCTTCGCCGCCTTCATGAGGAGATGCACGTGACGACGATCTTCGTCACCCACGACCAGGAAGAGGCGATGGACGTCGCCGGCCAGCTCGTGGTGATGAACGAAGGCCGCGTCGAGCAGTCCGGCACCGCCGACGACCTCTACGAGCACCCGGCCAACGAGTTCGTGATGAGCTTCGTCGGCGAGGTCAACCGGCTCGGCGACGACTTCGTGCGGCCGCACGACATGGAGGTCGTCCTCGACGCCGACGAGCGCACGAAGGAGGGCATGGTGCAGCGGATCGTCACCCTCGGCTTCGAGGTGCGGATCGAGCTCGTCCTCTCCGACGGGACCGAGGTCTGGGCGCAGCTGACCCGCAACGAACTGCAGCGACTGGAGCTGCGGGAGGGCCAAATCGCCTACCTGCGCCCGGTCCAGGCCAAAAGCTTCAACGGTGACTCGCCGTCCCAACCCCAAGGGGCCTCGACTCCCCTCGGGACTCAGGACGGCGGCGACGCAGGTTTACCTGCAGCCGTCTGAAGGGGCGACGGGGTGGGGCGTCTTCTTGCCGGGTGACGCCCCACCCCACCTCGCCACACTGGCTTCGCTTCTAGGCGCCTCGATCCGGAGGGGAAGGGCGTCTAAGCCTGCGAGGGATCAAGAGCCTCAGCATCTCCCCTAGCGTCATCCCTGGTTCCACGTCTATCGGGCTCGGCCCTCTTTTAGGCTGTATTCCAGAAGTCCGTTTCCTCGGCTGCGGCATAGGGGAATCCTAATAGGCGACTGCGATGGCGATGATCCAAAAAGCTACCTCGAGGGCCGGCAATGCACTGCCCGCCTGCAGGAAGGCTGCGAGTTGTCTCAGGGCTTCTTGGTTTTCCTTGTAACTGCCGTAGATGTAGATCGACAGGTCTCGCTGCAGCTCCTCTACCGGGGCGACTTCCGGTGCCTCGATGTAGGTCTCGATCACCTCGCGCGGATCAGTCGCGCCCTCCCACTCGCGCGGCCATAGGACGGCCAGCGAAGCTGAAGCGGCACCGACAAAGCAGAGAAGTGCCAACCAGGACAAGAGATCCAGATGCCCGCCCCGCAAGGCTTGAGCACCAAGAAACGAAGTCGCAATGGCAGCTACTGAGAAAAGAAGACCCGCGCGAGCCCGGAAGCTCTCGATGACCGCCTGCTGCTCCGAGCGGGCTCGGACTGCCTCGTCGTAGGCAATTCCGTAAAGAAGATACTTGCTCACCAGAACTAGTTAAGCCTCACAGAACCCGATCTTCTCCCCCCTCTGCTATTCTTGACTTAGTTGGTCTATAAAGCAAGAAAGGAGACAGAGTGACCAAACGAGTTGCTGCGACGACGTTTCGCTCGCGGGGTCGGTTGGCCGGTCTGGTGCGGGATGAGAACCCGGCGGGGACGGGTCAGAACCGGACTACGCAGACCGATAATCGGGAGTCGGCCTTGAATGGAGCCGATGAGGCGCTCTTCTATCGAGCGCGGTTGATCCTCGGCGACGGTCTACCCCGCCCCCAGCGCTGAGTTATGGACGACAGCGCTGAATCTCCTGGCTGTGAAACCTGAGCCCGGATCGCACTTGACGGCGATCCGGGCTCTCTCGCTTCCGGCTCCTTACTTGGAGCCTTTCGAGCTACCGCCTTTGGAGCTCGGGTCCTCCTCGAGCTGGAGCGGTTCGTCGGGCTGGGGGTAGGCCTCGACGGCGAGGTTCCAGTTTTTCAGCGTGAAGGTGACGTTTTTGGCACCCGCGTACTGGACCGCGATCGTGTGGCCGCCTTTGAGCAGGACGCCCGTCTGAGTGACCGTCTGGACGACGGCAACCGGCGTCGGCGACTCGGCCGTGGCCGGGGAGAAGTTCACTTTCCCGGTTGCCTGGCCATCGACCAGGATCTGGATCGGGCAGGCCTGGTCCGGTCCCGGTTTCGGCGCGGTGCAGGTCGCTTGTCCCGAAAAGGTGATCACCGCCGAACTGGCTTCTGCCTTGGTCGCGAACGAGGTGAACGCGGTCGGGATGAAGCCGGCCGTGGTCGCCGCGACGGGCCCGTACTGGGCGCTGCCGGCGGCAAGCCCTGCAACCGGCGTCGTCGGCACCGCCGACTTGGCGACGTACAGGTTCGAGGCGGCCTTTTTCTTCAGGTACAGCTGCGATGCCTTCTTGTTGCTCACGTACACCTTCGACGCCTGCTGGCTCGTCAGGAACGATTGGGCGACCGAGGGCACCACCGTGACCGAGACGGCAACGGTCGCCGCAAGCACGACGACCGTCGCGGCTCGGGGGGTGGACAGTCTTCTCTTCAGCAATTGGTCCTCCATGTCTGCGGCCTCCCTGGCGTGCCGGCGCCCTCGGTCAGCCTTCTTTACTAAGTGACTCAGGAAGGTACAGAAGCTGCTAGGGTTTTGCGACGTAGTTGGTCAACAAACTCGTTTTATCCCGGCAGAAAGGACTCACCCACGCATGAGAATCAAGACCCTCGCCATTGCGGCGATCTCCCTTCTGGGGCTCGCTGCGCCGGCGTCGGCCGGTGCTGTGACCCTGATCGGGTCCGGCTCCGTGGCCGCGCAGCCTGTGCTGCAGGCCCTCTTTGCGACCTACTCGAAGCAGGTCAACAAGAAGGTCCATTTCGTCTACACGCCGAACGGAGGCAACGCCGGCGTCAAAGACGTCCAGAACGGAACCAGCCAGTTCGCGGGCCAGGCCCGTACCCCGCTTCCCAGCGATGCCGGAACGACCTACATCAAGATGTTCCTCGACGGCCTCTGCCTGGACGTCAACCCGAAGAACCCGCTCAGCAACATCACGATCCAGCAGACCCACGACATCTACCGGGGCCTGATCACCAACTGGAGCCAGGTTGGATCGAGCTTGGGCACGACGATCGACCCGGTCGGCCGCGACACCAACGGAGGGACTTACAACTTTTTCCTCCAGGCGGTGCTCGGGAACGAGCCACCCGCCTCCAACGTCAACGCCCTCACCGCCGACGGCCTCGTCGTCAACGCGGTGAAGCAGGACCCGAACGCGATCGGCTACGCCGGGCTCGCCTGGCAGAAAAAAGGCCTCAAGCCCCTCAAGGTCAACGGCGTTCCCTGCGCTCCGAGCAAGATCAGCGTCGAGCCGCTGAAGTACCCGCTCTCGCGCTACCTGTTCCTCGTCCTCCCAGGCGACGGCAGCACGAGCTCGAAGGCACTGCTCAAATTCGTCGACTGGGCGCGCCGCAGCAAACTCGCGGGCACGGTCATCTCCAAAGCCGGCGGCGTCCCCGCCTTCAACAAGAAGTAGGCCTTGGAAGAGCAGTTCCCCCAGGAGTACGGCCCGAAGTGGTCGGACCAGCGCGTCGAGCGAATGCTCGGCGCGCTGGTCATCGCTGTCGTCGGCCTGCTGCTGGCGATGATCGTCACCGTCTTCGTCCGCGCCTGGCCCTCGTTCTCGCATAACGGCCTCGCCTGGTTCGGCCCCGGCGGCAACGTCGACGACCAACTCAACGCGATCTTCCTGTCCGGCCAGAACGGCCTCGAATACGTCTACACCTTCCACGGCTGGCCGTTGATCTGGAGCACGATCCTGATCACCGGCGCCGCCGCGGTGATCGGCCTCTTCTGCGCCCTCTTCGTCGCCGTCTTCATCGTCGAGTTCGCGCCCGAGTGGATGAGCAACGTGCTGCAGCCGGTGATCCGTTTCCTCGCCAGCGTCCCGACGGTGATCTACGGCCTGATCGGGGTCGTCGTCCTCGTCCCCTTCATCGGCAACCACCTGGTCACCGAGCCGCAGAAGGCCTCGGTTGCCGGCGTCATCTCCCTCACCGGCTACAGCCTGCTGGCGGCGACCCTGGTGCTGACGGTGATGATCACGCCGCTGATGGTCTCGATCTTCACCGACGGCCTACGGGCGGTGAAACCGGGTTGGCTCGAGGGCTCGCTCGCCCTCGGCGTCAACCGCTGGCGCACGACCTGGAAGATCGGCGTCCGCAGCGCCCGCCCGGCGATCGTCGCCGGGACCGTGCTCGCCGTCGCCCGCGCGATCGGCGAGGCGGTGATGCTGGCGATGATCTCCGGCTCGGTCGGGTTCGCGCCGAATCCTGCCGACGGCCTGATCTTCGTCTACGAGCCCTCGCGGCCACTGGCGCCGACGATCGTCAAGAACATCGACCAGCTGAGCTCGCCGCCGGCCAACGCGACCCTGTTCGCGATCGCCGCCGTTCTGCTCTTCTCGGCCGCCGCCTTCTCGCTGACCGGCTACTTCGCCCGGCGGGCGATGCAGAAGTACGGGGCCGCCTGATGCTTCTGCTGAAAGACAAGGGCAAGGAGAAGGGCGCTGTCGAGGGCACCGCCACCTGGGCCCTGACCGATCGCATCGGCCTCGGGATCTGCTGGGCGCTGGGCCTGCTCTTCTGCGCGATCGCGGTCGCGATCGTCGCCTACCTGCTGGTCCAGGGGATCAAGTTCCTGCGCCCGGAGATGCTCTGGACCCCGGCCGCCGCCGGCTTCAGCGAGGGCGAAACCGGCGGTTTCTCCGATGCCCTCTTCGGCACCATGATCGTCGCCGTAATGGGGATTGCGGTGGCGCTGCCGACCGGGATCGCGGTTGCGGTCTGGCTGGTCGAGTACGGCCGCCCCGCCGGCCTCGCCCGGGTCACCGAGATGACGATCGAGGCGATCGCCGGCATCCCCTCGATCGTCCTCGCCCTCTTCGGCACCGTGATCTTCTCCAGCACTGCGCTCGGCTTCCTCAGCCGCTCCTCCGAGGGGGTCGTCTTCGGCCGCTCCTTCTTCGCCGCCTCGGCGATGCTCTCGCTGGTGGCGCTGCCGCTGATCGTCGCCAGCGTCCGCGAGGGCCTGAACTCGATCCCGCGCCACGTCCGCGAGGCCTCCTATGCGGTCGGGAAGACGAAGGCGGCAACGACCCGCCGCATCCTCCTCCCCACCTGCCGCCCGCAGGTCGCGACCGGCGCCATGTTGGGGTTGGGCCGGATCATCGGCGACACGGCGATCATCGTCGTCCTCCTCGGCGCGACCCAGAACTTCGCCCCGGTCGAAGGCGTCGGCTTCCCCCTCAACTACCTGCGCGGGGCCGGTACCACCCTGACCAACTTCGTCTACGAGGCCTCCCCCACTGGGAACCTCAACCAGCCGCAGAAAGCCTACGCGGCGGCTTTCGTCCTGCTGCTGATGGTCTTGGCCCTGAACGCGGCCGTCGACGTCGTCCATCGCCGCGCCCGAAAGGTAGGAACGTGGAGTCACTGACCCCAGACGTGTCTGAGTTTGACCGTCATATACGACGGGAAAACTCAGACACCCCCGGGCCGCCGCCGATCCGGCGGCTGACGCTGGAGAACCCGGAAGCGGCGACGGAGGTGCTGCCGCCGGCCCCGGGCACGAGCAACGGCCACGCCCCGCAGCGGAGCGGCTTCACCGCCGCCAAGCGCTCGGTCGGCGCCCCCCAGTTCTCGATCCGGCGGATGGAGATCGACGAGGTCTCGGTCCACTACGGGGCCAAAGAAGCGGTCAAACGGGTTTCCCTGCCGGTCCGCCAGGGCGAGGTGCTGTCGCTGATCGGCCCCTCCGGCTGCGGCAAGACGACCCTCCTGCGCTCACTCAACCGACTCACGGAGCTGACCACGAGCGCCCGCCTCAGCGGCCGCATCCTGCTCGATGACGTCGACATCACCGAGATCGAGCCGACCCTGCTGCGGCGCCGGGTGACGATGGTCTTCCAGCAGCCGAACCCGTTCCCGATGAGCGTCTTCGACAACATCGCCTACGTCCTGCGCGAGCAGGGCTCGCGGCGGGCGCGGAAGAAGAGCCTGGAGCCGAAGGTCCACAGCGCCCTGGATCGCGCCGGGCTCTTCGAGGAGGTCAAAGACAACCTCGACCACCCGGCCCTGAAGCTTTCCGGCGGCCAGCAGCAGCGGCTCTGCATCGCCCGCGCCCTCGCGGCCGAGCCCGAGGTCCTGCTGCTGGACGAGCCGTGCTCGGCGCTCGACCCGAAGTCCACTCAGGTGATCGAGGACCTGATCGTCAAGCTGCGCGACGACGTCGCTGTCGTCATCGTCACCCACAACCTGCAGCAGGCCTACCGGATCGCCGACCACGTCGCCTTCATGTATCTCGGCGACATGGTCGAGTACAACAGCGCCACCGCCCTCTTCGGCTCGCCCCGCGAGCAACGGACCCAGGAGTACGTGAGCGGTGCCTTCGGTTAGGAGGGACAGTCAACACCCGGGTGCGCCGTCTGGCGAGCGCCGGACCGAGCGGAGCAAGGACGCAGGGAGGCCGAATAGCAGCGCTATTCGGCCGACCGAGGACGCCGCACCGCGAAGTGTCCGCCACCGCCAGACGCGTGCCCGGGGGTTGACTGTCCCGACCCTCCGCAGCAAACAGGTGGCGGTCCTCGTCCTCGGCGGCACGCTCGCCATCTCCGGCCTGGCCGGTTGCGAGACGACGCAGGAAAAAGCCAAGGCCCAGCGAGCCGAATCCGCCCGCATCCTCAAGCAGCGCGACAAGCGCCGGCAGAAGAGGAAGCAGGAGCGCAAGCACGAGAAGGAGAAGGGATGAGCGAGATCGAGCCGGTGCGCCGGCCGCAGGTGCATGAGCCCTGCGAAGAGTGCGGGGCGCCGATGGACCCCCAGCAGCGCTACTGCGTCAACTGCGCGGCGCGGCGGGGCAACGGCGCCAACCCGTCCTCCCGCTACTTCGCGGCGATGAGCAAACGGGCGCGGCGGCCGCTGGCCCGGCCGGCGGCGAAACCGAGCCCGACCAGCCGCGCCGCCGCGGTCGCCTTCTTCGCCCTGCTGCCGCTGGCCGTCGGCCTCGGGGTCGTCGTCGGCCGCAGCGGCTCCGGCGAGGGCAGCGACAACGACGCGCTGCTGCAGGCGCTGCGCGAACGGCCGACGGCAACCGCCACCGCGGCGACGCCGACCGCCGCCACCGCGGCCAAAGGCAAAAAAGCCGCCAAAGGCGACAAAGCCAAGGCCAAAGGCGAGAGCAAAGTCGTCGCCCACACCGACAACGGCGACGTCCACGAAGTCACCAACTTCAAAGCCTCCGCGCAGAAGGAAGCTGAAGACACGAAAGCGGTCGAAGAAAACCCCGAACAGACGGGCGAGAACTACATCAAGGCCCAGCAGAACCTGCCCGACGTGATCGTCGTCGGCGGCGAAGGCGGCGGCAGCGCCCCGGCACCCTCGGGGGTGGAACCATGATCCGGCCCCAGGTTCCCGAGCGGTTGCGCGGTCTCGCCCGGCGAGCCGCGCCGAAACCGCAGCAGCAGCAGCAGCCGCCGAAAGTCGCACCCGTGCCCGAGCTCGAGAACAAGGAGCTGCAGGCGCAGCGCGACCGGCTGCTGGAGAAGTTCACGGTGATGCAGGCCGACCTCGGCGGCGCCTTCTACGAGATGGCGATCCGCGATCACGTCCGCCTCGACGTCCTCACCCGCAAAGCGGCCGAGCTGCAGCGGGTCGACGCCGAGCTGCTCGCGGTCGAGCGCCTGCTGGAGCTCGAGCGCTCCGACGCCGCCGGCCTCTGCCCCAGCTGCGGCTCGCCCTACGGCCCGGCCGTCCGCTTCTGCCCCCAGTGCGGCAACTCACTGGCGCCGGTGACGGAGGTGGCGGCGTGAGCCTCCTCTCCGGGCTGACGCAGAAGGCGGTGGCAGCCGCCGCCAGCCTCACCGGCAAACGCTTCTCGCTGCTGGTCGCCTCCTCCCTCGTCGCCACCACCGGCGTCGTCGCCGTCGGCGCCAGCGGCTCCGCCGGCACGAGCCCGCTTGCGGCCGCCGCCGTGCGGACGCTGCTGGAAGAAGAAGGCTCCGCCGTCGCCGCCGCTCCGGTGGCGACGGCACCCGAACCCACCCCCTCCCCTTCCTCCCCAGCGCCGGAACCGAGCGCGGAAGCGGCTTCCTCCGGGCCGCTTCCCGCGCCGGCGCCCGCTCCCGAAGCCCCCACCCCCGAACCGGAAGCGCCGGTGACCAGGCCGAGCGAACCGGAGGCTCCCGAAGCGGGCCCGGTCGGGCACGTCTTCTGGATCTCCCTCGCCAGCCCCGGCTACGAGGCCGCCTTCGGGGCGACCTCGCAGATGCCCTATCTCTCCGGCGAGCTGCGCGAACAAGGGGTCCTGCTGACGAACTACTCGCTGCTCGACCCCGCCCCGCTGCCCAACGGCATCGCCGCCGTCAGCGGCCAGGCGCCGACCGCGGCGGCAAAAGCCGGCTGCCCCAACTATGAGGAGTGCGCCTACGAGGTCGAAACGCTGAGCCTCGCCGACCAGCTCGCCGGCCGCCAGCTCAGCTGGCACGGCTACTTCGAAGGGATGACCGACGAAGCGGGCAAACCCGAGAGCTGCGTGCACCCAGAACCCGAAGCTGGGGAGCTGACCACCCCGGGCGGCTACTCATCCCGGCTCAACCCGTTCCTCTTCTTCCACTCGCTGCTCGACCTCGGCGACTGCGACGAAAACGACGTGCCGCTGGACGAGCTCGCCGGCGACCTGCGCAAAGCAGAGTCGACCCCGAACCTCTCCTACGTCTCCCCCAACCTCTGCAACGCCGGCTTCCGCGGCAGCTGCCCGGAAGGGACGGCCGACGGCGCCGCCGCGGCGGACGCCTTCCTCGCCAAAGCGGTGCCGGAAATCCTCGCCTCCCCCGCCTACAAGAAAGACGGCCTGCTGATCGTCAGCTTCGGCGCCTCCGACCCGGTCCCGCCGGTGGATCCGGCCGCCCCGCCGGTGGACCCGAAGAAGGTCGGCGGCCTGCTCGTCTCGCCGCTGCTCGCCCCCGGGGGGGCCGACGGCGCCGCCTATGACCCCTATTCGCTGCTGCGCTCGATCGAGGACCTCTTCGCGCTGGAACCGCTCGCCGGGGCCGGGGGTGCCAAGGTGCGCTCCTTCGCCTCTGCCTTCACGGCTGGCAACGGCGGCGACTGAGATCTGGCACGCTCCCGTGGATGAGCCCGCAGGAGCAGACCGGTGAGCCGATCACCCAGGCTGGGATCGAAGAGCTGAAAGCAGAGCTCGTCGAGCTCGAAGGGCCGGCGCGCAAAGCGATGGCGGCGCGGATCAAGGTCGCCCGCGAGGAGGGCGACCTCAAGGAGAACGCCGAGTATCACGTCGCCAAAGAGGACCAGGCCCACCTGGAGACCAAAATCAAGCGGCTGCAGGAGCGGCTGCGGAACGCGGTCGTGGTCGAGGTCTCCGCGCTGGACAGCGACTTCTTTTCGTTCGGCCGGACCGCCGAGGTGCTGGACGAATCCAAAGACGAGACCAACCAATGGACGCTGGTCGGATCGACCGAGGCAAATCTGGCAGAAGGGCGGCTCTCGGCCGAGTCGCCGATCGGGCGGGCGCTGATGGACGCCAAGGTCGGAGCGACCGTCAAGGTCGAGACGCCGAAAGGCGATCGCGCCTTCAAAGTTCTGAAGCTCGTCTCCTGACCCCCCGATGCTGAGGCTGCGCTCCTCCGTTCCCCATCACCGGGCCGAGGAGTTCGGAGCGCTGCTGCGGGGCCACGAAGGGGTGCGGCGGGTTGTGCAGCAAATCGACGCGGGGCGCGACGCGAAAGCCTACGTCTTCGTCGCTGACGTCGAGCCGAACTGCGCCGACATGCTGGTCGAGGAAATCGGCCGGCTCGGGCTCCCGGTAGACGACTACGTGCTGACGAAAATGGATGTCGTCGCGCCCCAGCACCGCCACCATTTCGGCGAAGGGGGAGTCGACGGCTTCGCCTGGGTGGAAGTACTCGGTGCGGCGCGGGCCAACTCGCGGCCGCTGGCGCGCTACCTGGCGTTGATCAACGTCGCCGCGGTGATCGCCGCGCTCGGTGTCATCACCAGCAGCTCGATCCTGATCGTCGGCGCGATGGCGGTCAGCCCCGACCTGCTGCCGATCTGCGCCACCTCGGTCGGACTCGTCCGCGGCGACCGCGAGATCGCCCGCCGCGCGTTTGTAACGCTGTGGCTGGGCCTTGGCTTGGTCATCCTCACCGCCACCGTGCTCAGCGGCCTGCTGAGCCTGTTCGGATTTCTCCCCGCCGGCTTCGAGGTCGAGCAGAGCAGCCTCAGCACCCTCGCCAAGACCGACTACTCGACCGTGCTCGTCGCTCTCGCGGCCGGCGTCGCCGGGATGCTCGCCTTCGAGACCAAAGCCAGCGCCGCGGTCGGCGTCGCGATCTCGGTAACGACGATTCCAGCCTCTGCCTACCTCGGCGTCGCCCTCGGCGCCGGCGGCATCGAGCACGCGTTCGGCGCCCTCGTCGTCCTCGTCATCAACGTCACCCTGCTGATCGTCGGCGGGACGATGACGCTGTTGGTGCAGCGAACGTTGCCGAACCGCTCCGGCGCCCCGCTCTAACCCTTCTAACTCAACCGCTCGAGCAGCCGGTCGAGAAACTCCGCCTGCGCGGGGAGGATCTTCTCCCGCGCCATCGCCAAGTCGAACCACTCGGCCCGGTCGACCTCCGGGAAGTCCTGCTGCTTGCCGCTGCGTGGCGGCCACTCCATGCTGAAGGTGTTGCCGGCGAGCGTCGCGGGGTCGAAGTCCGCCTCCGCGGCCCAGGCTTCGACCACTTTCCCGGCCCGCTGCTTGATTGAGCCGAGCTCGATCAGCTCCTCGGGATCGAGCTCCGGCGCCGCGCCCAGCTCCTCTTCGAGCTCGCGGATCGCACACGCCCGCGGCTCCTCGCCCTCCTCGATCTGCCCCTTCGGGATGGACCAGGAACCGGCGTCTTTGCGCGCCCAGAACGGCCCACCGGGATGAACCAGGAGGAACTCGGTGCCGCCGTTCCTGCGACGAAAAAGGAGGATGCCGGCGCTGCGCGGGGTCGCCATCGACCCGAGTCTTACCGACTCGGGCCGATGGCTGAACCTGAGGCCGGCGCTACTTGAGCTTGAAGGCGACCAGTTCCGGCTGCTGGCCTTCGGCGGCCGGGATCCCGGCGGGGACCACGAGAGTGTCGCCGCTGACCGCGACGCCGCTGTTGGAGCCGGCGGGCAGGCTCGCGGTCCAGACTTCGCCGCCGGATTTGACGTCGAGGCCGTGGACGGTTCCGTCGAACGTCGCGAAGAAGACGACTTCGTTGACGACCACCGGCGAGCCGTAGGCGGCCGCCTGGAATTCCTCTTCCCAGAGGACCTTGCCGGTTTTGATGTCGAGGGCGACCATCCCGCCCTGCTGGGTGGCGGTGTTGCTGAGCGTCTGTTCAGGCGTGACTTCGATGCCGCCGTTGACGATCGGCACGAAGATCGTCGTGTCGCTGGCCGCCGGCGGCGCGATCACCCCACCCAGGTTTCCGGGCAGGACTTCGCCTTTCTTGATCTTCGACACCTGCCCGCGCATCGCATACTCCCCGTCTTCGTCATGGCCGTTGTGCTTGCCGACGGGGGTGCTCCAGACCGGCTTGCCGCTCTTCGCGTCGACCGCGGTGACGATCCCGTTCTTGCCGGAGCCGATCGCCACTTCGCGGCCACCGGCATCGGCCAGGATCGGCGAGTTCTGGAAGTCCCAGTCGTAGAGATCGTGGGGGGTCTGCTGGTAGTACCAGTCGAGCTTCCCCGTTTTCGCATCCAGCTTCACAACCGAGTTGGTCCAAAGGTTCGGCCCGGGTCGACTCGCGCCCCACGGCTCTTTGGGCGTCCCGGGGTACGGCACCGGGTTGCCGGTCCCGACGTACATCGAGCCTTTTTCGTCGAAGGAGGGCGGGTACCAGAGGCCGCCGCCGGAGTTTTCCTTCTTGTTCCCCCAGAGGCTTTTCGGGACGGTGTCCCAGGTCCAGACCTTCTTGCCGGTTTTGGCGTCGAGCGCGTAGAGGGTGCCGACGGCGCCACCCTGGTATTCGGAGTTGACATTGACGGGAACGGTCGAGACGTAGACGAGGCCGTCGTTGTAACCAGGGGCCATGTCGATCGCCAACGGGCTTTCGGCCACCGGCACCGACCACAGTTCCTTGCCGGTTTCCTGATCGAGCGCAAAGGCTTCGCTGGCGGTCGCGCCGAAGACTTTGCCGTCGGCGACCGCGACCCCGTTCGGGCCCTGGGTCGCGGATTCCGACTGCCACGTCCACTGCACATCGCCGCTGTCAAGGCTGATCGCCTGCACCGCGGATTCGAGGTCCTGGATGTAGATGACGTCGTTGGCGATCACCGGGCTCGTGGCGTAGGAGCCGTAGGTGCTCTGCGCTTTCGAGGGCAGCGACCAGGCGACTTCCAGGTTGGCGGCATTGCTCCGATTGATTTCGCCCTTCGCTTCCCGGGTGCTCGCCTGGTCGATGCCCGGCCAGGCGTCCCCGGTCAGCTTTACGTCACCTCCCGAATCGGAGGACTCCGAGGATCCACAGCCAACTAGCGCGGTCAGCGCCACCAACAGCAGCAGCGCAGCCCAAGCTTTACCTGACTTCGTCCCTGACATCCTCTTCGTTCCTCCCTAATCGAGTAATAGAGATTTGTCCTGCATCTTCGCCGAATTCGGCGCAGTCGGTACTTCGAGTTCGTCCAGCAGCGGCTGCAGCACCCGGTTCGCGAGCAGCCCGAGGCTGCCGAGGTTGGCGAAACCGGGGCCCTGGCGGAGACCACCGAGGCCGGGAATGTGAAGGCGCGGCCGCACTCCGTCGAGTTCGAGACCGCGGCCGATCGGAACCTCGAACTTCGGCGGGCTGTCCCAGAGCGGGCCGCACTGTTCTTCGACTTCGTCGCGGACCCCGTCCGGGAAGAGACCGCGAAGCTGTCGCAGCAGGTCGAAGCCGGTGCAGTTGACGACGTAGTCGTAGCGCTCCGCCGTCTCCCCTTCGGAGGGGCTGTCGAATTCGAGCAGCGCCCCCTCGTCGTCGCCGGCGAGGGAGACGTGGAGGGCGCGGCCGCAGACGAAGGAGAGGTGGTCATCATCCGCGATCCGCTCCAGCACGTTGGCGTCGAAGACGCCGCGGTCGCAGTGCTTGACGAAGTCCCGCCGGGTATCGAGGTCGAGGTGTTCCCAGTCGACGTTGTCGGGGTCGGCGAAGACGCGGTTCTCGAGGAAGCTCTCGCCGCGGCTGAGCGGCAGGGTCGGCGTGTAGATCGTCAAATGCGCCTGCGGCCGCAGGTCTCGGAGGAAGACGAGGGCGCTGAGGGCGCTCTCCCCGCCGCCGATGATCGCGATCTCGACCCGCTCGCCCTCGGGCACCCGGGCCAGTTCCTCGCGGCGGCTGTCGCAGTGGAAGACCCGGGACTCGACCTCGGGGTCGTGGGGAAAGTGGCGGTGGACACCGGGACCGGTGAGCACGAGCATCCGCCCCGCGTGGCGCTCCGGATCCTCCGGTCGGCCGCGCTCGGCGACCTCTGCCTGCCAGCGATCCCCCCCGTCGTTGAGCGAGACCTCGGTGACCCGGCCGTCGTAGATCGTCACCCCCTCGGTCGCCCGCTCCAGCACCCAGCCCAGGTACTCACCGTAATCACGGTGCATCACCGAGGGCGAGCCGGAGTTGACCCAGGTCGCATATTCGTGGCGCTCCATCGCGAACCGCTGCCAGGTCAGCGGCATCAGGGCGGCGTCGATCTCGTCGCCAACCGAGCCGAACTGGCGGGAGCTCTGGTACGGGAAGCCGACGTCCTTGATCGGCGGGATCGCCAGCGGCTCCTCGCCGGAGGTCATCCCGTTGCGGCCGAGCCAGGAGGCGGCGGGCTCGGTTTTCTCGATCACGGTCATCGAGATCTCGCCAAGCCCGAGGCTGTTGATCGTGTGCACCTTGGCCGCGATCGCGGCGGCCTTGGCGCCGGCGCCGACGATGAGGATGTCGCTATCGCTCATGCGCCCTCCTCAAGCCGGGGCCAGGGCGCGTGGCCCGGCCGGCTCCGGCTCTCTCGGTTCGGCGATCACAAGCCCCTTCTGGTCGGGCGCGAAGGCGATCGCGCTTTTGCGCGCCCGCTCGGCGTCGTCCTCGACCGCCCGCAGCTCGGTCGTCTCCAGCACGATCCGCAGCACCCGCTTCATCTCCATTTCCGCGTAGCTGGCGGCGAGACAGCGGCGGACGCCGCCGCCGAAGGGGATCCAGGTGTAGGTGCCGGGCTGCTTGCCGACGAAGCGCTCGGGCAGGAAACGGTGGGCTTCGGGGTAGTGGCGCTCGTCGCGGTGGATCAGGTGGATGCAGGGAGCGACGGTCGTGCCGGCCGGCAGCTCGTAGCCGCCGAGCCGCAGCGGCTCCAGCAGGTTGCGGACGACCACCGGCACCGGCGGCCGCAGGCGCAGCGTCTCCTTCACCACCGCGTCGAGGTAGGAGCCGTCGCCACCGAGGATGTCCTCGCGCAGCTTTTCGAGCTTGTCGGGGTGGCGCAGCAGCCGCTCGAAGGTCCAAGCGAGCGTGCTCGAGGTGGGACCGTCGGAGAGCAGCGTCACCAGTTCGTCGCGCAGGTCCTGGTCGGAGAGGGGCGAGCCGTCCTCGTAGCGGGCACCGACGAGCATCGAGACGACCCCCATCTCGCCTCCCTCCGGCTCGGACTTGCGCCGCCGCACCTCCTCCATCACCCCCTCCTCGACCGCGCCCATCGCCTCGCGGTAGCCGCGGCTGCGGATCACCCAGCCGGGGCCGAAGGCGGCGAGCATCGCCAGGTTCCGCGGCTCGTTCATCCAGGTGGTGAGGCCGCGCAGGCGATCGCGCAGCGGCTGCAGCCGCGGAGACTCGGAGTCGGGGCCGAAGACGGCGCGCATGACGACGTCGAGGGTGATGTCCTGCATCCGCGGCCAAAGAGCGAACGGCTCCCCCACCGGCCAGCGGGAGATCTCCTGCCGCGCGACCACCGCCATCATCTCGGCGTCAGCCTGCACCGCGCTGCCGTGGAAGGAAGGCAGCATCAGTTTGCGCCGGGTCATGTGTTCCGGTTCTTCGAGCAGCATCACCGAACGCGGCCCCAGCAAAGGCCCGAGCAGCGGGTTGGCGGTGTCGACGCCGACCGCCCGTCCCGCCGTGAAGACCGCTTTCACGTCGTCGGGGTCGGCGAGGATCACCCAGTCGCCGTAGTGGCGGATCCGCAGCGTGAAGGTGTCGCCGTAGCGGCGCTGGCACTTCTCCAACCAAGGCAGCGGGCGTTGCGTCCAGCCGACCGCCTGCAGGGCGCGGGGCATCCGGGGACCGGGAGGCAGCGCGCTCATGCCGCGTCCCTCCCCTCCTGCGCCGCCAGCTCGTCCATCAGCTCGTCCTCCAAGCGACAGGTGGTCGAGATCAGCAGGTCGAAGAGGTCGGCGGAGAACTGGGGTGGCAGATCGTGCTCGGCGCCGCGGGCGAGATAGCGCTCGCGGACCACCTTGACCCGATCCGGCTGCATCATCGGGATCCCGCGCTCGCTCTTGTGGACGGCGACGTCGCGGCAGATCTGCAGGCGCTCCCCGAGCAGCCGCGCGATCTCGTCGTCGATCACGTCGAGGCGACGGCGAAAGGGCTCGAGCCCGTTGTCGCTCATCGCTCGTCGCCACCCAGCAGCCCGGTGGCGAAGGCGTGGCTGCAGTCGGCGAGCTCGTCGAGGGCGTAGCCGCCCTCCTGGATCACGCAGACCGGCAGGCCCGAGCGCGCCAGCAAGCGGCCGACCTCGGTGAAGATCTCGGGACGGAAGCTCCAGCCCCCGTGCGGGTCGCCCGCCACCGTGTCGTAGCCGAGCGAGACGACCAGCGCCCGGGCGATCTCGGAGAGATCGTGGATCGAGTGTTCGACCTCGGCCAGGTAGGTGTCTTCGTCGGGGCTCTCGAGGAAGGCGACGGCGCGTTCGCCGGCCAGCCGCGGCAGCCGCGTCCCCGGCGGCAGGTTGGTCACCGGTGCCGCGTGCAGCGAGTGCAGGGCGGCGACCGGGCCCATCCGCTCGACCAGCGCCGAAGTGCCGTTCGGGTAGTGGAGGTCGAGGTCGATGATCCCGACCGGCTTCAGGCCGCCCTCGCTGAGGCGGCGGACCGCGGCGCCGGCGTTGTTGAGGTAGCAGTAGCCGGCGTGGAAGGCGGGCCCGGCGTGGTGTCCCGGCGGTCGGCAGACGGCGTAGGTGAACCGGGCGCCGCCCAGCAGCCGCTCGGCGGCGGTGATCGAGGTGCGAATGCCCTCCCTGGCGGCGGCGATCAGGTTGGCGTTGACCGGGATGTCGGGCTCGAGCCCCGGCGGCGCGAAGTCCGGCATTACCACCGGCTCGGCACCGGAGAGCTCGGCCAGCGCCCGCAGGTACTCGGCCTCGTGCAGCACCGCCAGCGTCCGCTCGACCTCGGCGTCGGGAGCGTCGGCGGCGACCGGCCGCACGCGCGAGTGGCGGACGAGGCCGGCGCGCAGCTCGACCAGGCGCCGGTTGCTGTCCTGGCCCTCGATCCGGTGCTCGCCTTCGCGCACCCAGAAGGCGTCGTCGTCGAGGCCCTGCCGCTGCTCGACCATCAGCAGCTCGCTCATTCCAGCAGCCTCCGCATCCGCGGCCCGAGGTGCTCGAACCCGTTGCGGCTGTAGAAGGACTCGGTCGAGGCGATCGCCGCGAAGGTCTCCCGCGGCAGGCCGACCTCAAGTCGGCTTACCCCGCGAGCACGCGCCTGGGATGCGAGCGCCTCGACCAGCTCCGCCCCGACGCCGCGACTGCGCCAAGCCTCATCGACCCAGAGGTCTTGGATCGTCGCGTAGACGCCGGGAACGTGGATTGCCCGCTGCCAGCTGGCGCTCAAGACGCCGACGACGTCGCCGTCGGCCTCCGCGATCAGCGCCGAGCCCCCCGCTGGTTCCTCCAGCAGGGCGCGGGCCTCGGTTTCAAGCTCATGGCGCTCGGGCCGGCGGCCGCCGAGCTCGAGCAGGAGGCTCTCGACCGCGCTTGCGATCGCGGCGACGTCGCCGTCGCCCGCCTCGCGAATCGTGGCCTCGGTGGCAAGCGATTCGCTCACGCCGCCTCCACCTGCCTGGCAACCGGCTCCAGCTCGACGCTCCAGGCCTCGCCCGGGATGTCGTCGCCGGTCACGGTCCGGGCGATCGCCGCCATCGGCGCCCGCGCCTTGAGCAGGATCTCGTCGAACTCCTCCTGTGGGTCGGACTGCATGACGATCGCGCCGCCCGCCCCGATCGTCGTCCGCCCCGGCCGCATCACGATCGTGCGGATGACGATGTTGAGGTCGGTCGAGCCGTCAGCACCGAAGTAGCCGATCGAGCCCGAGTAGACGCCGCGCGCCTCCTCCTCGAGGCCGTCGATGATCTCCATCGTCCGCTCCTTCGGGGCGCCGGTCATCGAGCCGCCGGGGAAGGTGGCGCGGACGCAGTCGACGGCGCTGCGGCCGTCCTCGAGCCGGCCGACGATCGTCGAGACCATCTGGTGGACGGTCGCGTAGGGCTCGATCACCATCAGCTCCGGCACTTCGACGCTCTCGAGGTCGCAGACGACGCCGAGGTCGTTGCGCAGCAGGTCGACGATCATCAGGTGCTCGGCGTAGGTCTTCTCGTCCTCCCCCAGCTCCTTCACCCGCGCCGCGTCCTCGGCTGCGTCGTCGACCCGGGAGATCGTCCCCTTGATCGGCCGCGCCATCACCTGGCGCTGGCGGTCGACCGAGATGAAGCGCTCGGGCGAGGAGCTGACGATCGCGTTCTCGCCGAAGCGCAGGAAGGCCGAGAACGGCGAGGGGTTGGCGCGCCGCAGCTGCCGGTAGAGCTCGAACGGCTCCGGGCTGGCGTCGGTCGAGAACTGGTCGGTGAGGCAGACCTCGTAGGACTCGCCGGCGAGCAATTCGGCCTGCGACCTGGCAATGTCGGCGAGGTAGCTCTCGCGGCCGCGGCCGGAGTGGAAGCTGACGTGGCCACCCGGGTCCATCGGCGGCGCCGGCGGCCGCTCGGCCGGCGGCTCCGCGATCGCCCCCCGGACCAGCTCCTCGGCGGCGTCGAGCCAGAGGTCGGCCTCGGAGTCCTCGTCGCGGCAGAGGGCGAAGAGGTAGGTCTTGCCCTTGGTGTGGTCGACGGCGACGACGCGGTTGGCGAGCATCATCGCCGCGTCGGGCATGTCGGAGCTGTGGACGTTGGGGGAGCCGCAGTCGGCCTTCAGCTCGTAGCCGAGGTAGCCGACGTAGCCGCCGATGAGCCCGCGCTCGACCCCCTCGGGCGGGTCGACCTCGATCCGCCCCATCTCGCGGTGCAGGTAGTCGAAGATCGACTTTTGCTGGACCGTCTCGACACCGCTGCGGTTGACGAGGACCTCGCCGCTGTCGACGTCGTAGCTGACGAAGCAGCGGTCGGCGCCGGCGGTGGTGCCCATGTAGGAGCACTGGGCGAGCCAGGTCGGGGCGTCGGCGCTGTCGAGCCAGAAGCTCGGGTCGTGCTCGGCGAAGAGCTGTTCGTAGACGTACTCGGTCGGCGCCGCCCCCTCCAGCTCCCGCATCCGCAGCTCCATCTCGCCGCCTTGCTCCCGGGGCGAGGTCCGCGGCGCCGGCTTCGTCGCCCGCGGCGCGATCGTCGCCCGGCCGGCGGGTTTCTGCGGGCGCTGGTAGTCGGCGGCAAGCGCGAAGAAGTTCTGGGCGATCTTCAGCCCGTACTCGGTCGAGATCGACTCGGGGTGGAACTGGACCCCCCAGATCGGCCGCTTCGTGTGCTCGACCCCCATCACGACGCCATCCTCAGACCAGGCGACGACGTGCCCTTCCGGACCCGGCGGCGTGGTGATCGCCAGCGAGTGGTAGCGGACGACCGAGAAGCCCTGCGGCACGTCCCTGAAGAGGCCCTTGCCTTCGTGCATGACCCGGCTGAGGCGGCCGTGCATCGCCATCGGCGCCCGGTTCACCGTCCCCTCCAGCAGGTTCCCGATCCCTTGGTGGCCGAGGCAGATCCCGAAGACCGGGACTTCGCTGTGGCTGAGGATGTCGCGGCAGACGCCGAAGTCGTGCCAGCGGGACGGGTGGCCCGGCCCCGGCGAGAGCACGATCGCGTCGAAGTCCATCCTTGTCAGGACGCGCCAGCTGACGGCGTCGTTGTTGACCACCATCGGTTCGGAGCCCGAGGCCGCGGCCAGCAGGTGGAAGACGTTGTAGGTGTAGGAATCGTGGTTGTCGACCAAAAGCGTTTTCACGTCAGGCTCCCTCTAGTCCGAGGCCGCGCAGGCCCTGTTCGAGCACCGGCTGCACGACCGCCTCGACCTCCGGTGCGCGCTCGTCTTCCCGGTACCAGCGCGCGAAGTGGGAGAGGTACTTGGAGAGGGGGGCGACGTCGAACTCCTCGACGGCGGGCCGCAGGTGCACCGGGTAGTGCTCGGACTGGACGACGGCGAAGCGGTAGTCCGGGTCCGCCGCCGGACGCTCGCCCTGGATCTCGCCCGAGGCATGGTGGGCCTGGGCGCGCGCCAGGTCCCAGCCGAGACTCCCTTTCCCTTCCACCAGCAGCTTCTCCATGCCGAACTTGACCTGCTTGGTCGTCGGCTGCAGGAGGAAGTAGCCGAGGGCGACCTGCGCCGGCACCGCCTCGGGGCGCGGGTGGCGCGCCATCTCCTCCGCCAGCTCGGGGCTGCGGGCCAGCTCCTCTTCCAGCCACTCGACCAGCTCGTCGATCAGCAGCGCCCCTTTCTTCGAGGAGCTGATCGATTCGTTCTCGCGGGCGACCATGCCGTGGAAGATGTCGTGGGTCGGCGGGCCGCCCCCGCGGGCGGAGCCGTTGCCGTTGCCGTTCTGCAGCCCCATCTCGTCGATCAGCTTGCGGCGGCAGGTGACGTGGGCGACCCACTCGTTGCCGCAGACCTGCATCGAGATCACGTCGTCGAGTTCGTCGGCGGCCGCCCAGTAGGCGAGCGCCCGCATGTGTTGGGTCGGCAGGCCGTCCGACCGCACCAGCGGCATCTCTTCCAGCTCCTCGCGTTCGGTCTGGTACATGACCATGTCGTCGCCCCAGCGCTTGGTCAGCGTCCCCGCGGCGAGGCCCTCGTTGGCGAACTCGCGCACCTCCGGTAGGAAGTCGGACTCGTAGATGACCTTGTCGAAGGTGATGCCAAGGCTGGCGAGCGTCTTGCGCTGGCCGGAGACCACCCAGGAGCGCGTCCGCGACCACAGTTCGAGCGCCTTCTGGTCGCCCTCGAGGACGCGCATCATCATCTCGTCGGCCTTGTCGTCGTACTGGGTCGACTCGCGCGCGACCGAGTCCTCGGCGCCGTCATCGCCGCCGCCGCCGTTGCGGCTGGCGGTGACGTAGTCGGCGTAACAGAAGCCGACGAAGTGGTCTGACTTCTCGTCGGCGTCGGGGCCGGCGTCCTCGCCGGCGCGGGTCGCGACGCCGGCCATCGCCTCGCCCATGCTGCGGCCGACGTCGCAGATCAGGCTGCGGTTCTCGACCCTCGCCCCGGCCTGCTTGAGGGCGCCGGCGATCGCGTTGCCGACCGCGAGGTTGCGGAGGTGGCCGATGTGCAGCGCCTTGGTCGTGTTGGCGCCCCAGAAGTAGACGGCATAGCGGTTCTCAGATGCGATCTCGGCGAGCCCGGCGTCGCCGCCGGCGCGCGAGCTGATCGCCTCGCCCTGCGCCTCGATCCACTCATCGGCGATCTTCAAGGTCGGCTGGCTGCCCTCGCGGTCGATGCCGGCCACCCACTCCTCGGCCTCGATCCGGTCGAGTGCCGCCAGCGCCTCGGAGTCCTCGCGCCACTCGCTGCCCTTCGGCAGCCGCGGGATCAGCATCAAGTCGCATCCCGGCTCCGGCCGGTAGGGAGCTCGCGCCGCCCACAGCGCCCGGTCGCCGCCGCTCGGCGTCGCCGCCTGATCTATCCGGTTGAAGATGTTCTCGCCCATAGCCAGTGATTTCGAACGTCTGCCTCGAATTAGTTGTTCGAAATGCACCCGCCGGGGCTCGAACCCGGATCTTCGGCTTACAACGCCGACCCTTTAACCGATTAAGGCACAGGTGCTGGCTATGTTCCCTGCCCCTGAGCGAGATCCCTGATTGCTCAAGTGCCGCGGCAGCATAGCCGCAACGCCTGCGCGCGTCAAATTCCTTGACTAATTTGCCTGGATTCGGCGCAGGAAGCGGCGCGTCTCGCCCGCTTTCGGCGAGGAGAGAACCTGCTCGGGCGTGCCGAGCTCGAGGATCTGCCCCTCGTGGAGGAAGGCGACCCGGTCGGCGACCTCGCGGGCGAAGCTCATCTCGTGGGTGGCGATCAGCATCGTCATCCCCTCCCCCTTGAGATCGCGTACCGCCTCCAGCACCTCGCCGACCAGCTCCGGGTCCAGGGCGCTGGTGACCTCGTCGAGGAGCAGGGCCCGTGGGCGGGCGGCGAAGGCGCGGGCGATCGCCACCCGCTGCTGCTGGCCGCCGGAGAGGTTGTCGGGGTGGTCGTCCTCCCGCCCAGCGAGACCAAAGCGCGCCAGCAGCGCCCTCCCCTGCTCCTCGGCCTCGGCGCGGGCTATGCCGTGGGCGCGCATCTCGCCGAGGACGACGTTCTCCAGCGCGCTCAGGTGCGGGAAGAGGTTGTAGGCCTGGAAGACGAGGCCGAGGCGACGGCGGACGGCGATCGGGTCGACAGCGGGGTCGGTGATCACCTCGCCGTCGAGGAAGACGTCGCCGTCGTCGATCTCCTCGAGCAGGTCGATGCAACGCAGGAGCGTCGACTTCCCCGAGCCCGAGGCGCCGATCAAGGCCACGGCTTCGTGCTCGCGGACCCCGAGGTCGATCCCGCGCAGGACCTCGCGCTCGCCAAAGGATTTGGTGACGCCGCGGATGTCGAGGACGGTGCCGTCCGCGGTCGTGCTCACCGCACCGCCCCCTCGGTCCCGCCGAGGCGGTCGACGATCCGCGCCGTCGGCACCGTCACCGCCAGGTAGAGCAGCGCCGCCGCCACGAGCGGCGTGAAGTTGAAGGTCAGCGCCTCGATGATCTGGGCTTCGCGGAAGGCCTCCAGGGGCCCGAGGATCGAGATCAGGGCGACGTCCTTCTGCAGGGCGACGAAGTCGTTCAAAAGCGGCGGCGCCACCCGCCGCACCGCCTGGGGCAGGATCACGTGCCGCATCGCCTGGGTCTCGGTCAGGCCGACCGCCAGCGCCGCGTCTCGCTGGCCGCGGTGGACCGAGTTGATCCCGGCGCGGTAGACCTCGGCGACGTAGGCGCTGTAGGAGAGGACGAGGGCGATCGCGCCGAGGATGACCGGGTCGGTCGGGACGCCGTCCAGCCGCAGCGCCGGGACCCCGAAGCCGATCAGGAAGACGAGCAGGATCGTCGGGATGCCGCGAAAGAGGTCGACGAAGACGACGGAGAGAAGTCGCACCGGGAACATCGCCGGCGAGCGGGCGATCCGCAGCATCGCGACGAAGAGGCCGACGACGAGGATCGCCAGCTCGGCGACGAGGAAGATCTTGACGTCGAGCCAGAAGGCCTTGAGCACGTCCGGGAAGGATTCCTTGAAGACTTCCCAGTTGAAGAAGGTCTCGCGAACTTCGGGCCAACCGGGGCTGGTCAGGATCAAGGTCGCGAGGCCGCCGAGGACGACGACGCTGGAGAGGGCCGCGATCGCCTGCCCGCGGCGGTGGCGGTGGCGCTTCGCCGCCTCTCGTTCGAGGCGTCGATCGCTAGAAGGGGTTGGCGAAACCCCTCCTGGCATCAGTGCAATTCAGGTGCTCCGGCCGCCTGGCTCATCCAGCGGTCGGTGATCTTCTGCAGCTCACCCGAGCTTTCCAGCGCTTCGATCGCTTCCGAGACGCAGGCGGTGAGCGCCGAATCCTTCTGCAGCAGCGCTCCCCACTGGTCGCCGCCCGGAGCGCTGAACTGGCCGACGACGGTCGCCTCCGGAACCTGGACCGCGGTCAGGTAGAGAGCGGTCGGCAGGTCGACGACGACGGCGTCGATCTGTTCGTTCTTCAGCGCCTGGACGACGTCGTTGGAGCTGTTGAAGACTTGCGGCCGGTCGTTCGGCTCGATCTCGGCTTCGGCGGCTTCGAGGCTGGTGGTGCCGACCTGGACGCCGAGCTTCGCATCCTGCAGTTCCTCCAGCGATTTCGCGCTCGCCCCGTCGGAGCTCTTCAGCACCACGACCGCCTGGTTGGCGGTGTAATACGGAGCGGAGAAGTCGACTGCTTTTTCCCGCACCGACGAGATCGAGATCTGGTTGACGTCGAAGTCGAAGTCTTTCGGCCCGGGAGCAAAGGACGAGTTGAACGACTCGGTCGTCCACTTCACTTTCGCTTTCGGATAGCCGAGCTGGTCGCCGATCGCGTAAGCGACGGCGCTCTCAAAGCCTTCCCCGTTGGTCGGGTCGTTGTCTTCGAAGTAGGGCGGATAGGCCGGGTTGTCCGTAGCAACCGTCAGCACCCCCTGCTCCTGCGTCGCCAGCTTGCCCGGCTCGCAGCTGCCCGCCGCGCTCGCGCTCGTATCCGTGTCGTCGGAGCTGCTGCCGCAGCCGGCGACGAGGAGGGCAAGGAGGACGAGTGGGAGGAAGAGCTTCGTTGCAGGCGTAGACAAGAGAGCGCGAGCCTAACGAACGGGGAGGCGCCAGGGCGTGATTCCTCTAGGAACGTCCGGGTACTAGAGTTAGGCACAACCACCCCAAGGTTGTTTTTCTACCGCCCCCCACCGCCATCCGGCTGGGGGGCGGTTCCGTATTTGGCCTCGAGGTCCTCGGCGAGGGCGGCCAGTTCGGGAAGGGGGACTCGCAGGCCGATCGCGATCCGGCGGACGTTTCCCCAGGTCGGGTTGACGCGGCCGGACTCGATGTGGGAGATCCAGGTCGGGTGGATGTCAGCGATCAGCCCGAGCGCTTCCTGGCTCATCTGCACCTCCCTGCGGAGCTGGCGGATTGCCTTGGCGAGGCCGATCTGTGGTTCTTCTCGCCGCGGCATCTACGGAAGGGAATTTGCCTCCCGCCCCCGCGTCCATAGAGGTGGGCACATAGATCCGAGGTGCTGAGGCCGACGAGGACTCGGTTTGAGGGGGCAGTCTCTCGTCGTTGCGGACACGAACGTATGTTCGCATACGTTCGTGTCAAAAGATAGGGCAGATCAGCCCGTCCTCCCCCTCCTCCGGGGGTCAGTCCGCTTCGTCGCGGGCAGCTTCCAACTCTTCTTCGACCGTCCCGGTCTGATTGGGGATTTCCAGGCGGCGTTCCAGCACCGGGATCGCCTCTTCGGGCCGGCCGCTGAGCCGCAGCGCGTTCCCCAGGTTGAAGAGGGCGTACGCGTAGGAGAGGTCTTCCGAGCCTTCCGGAAAGGAGGCGACGGCTTCTTCGAGCACCGGCACCGCAGCGTCGTATTCGCCCGCCTGGATCAGTTCGAAGCCCTGTTCGTTGAGGCTGCTGCCACCGGCTGGATCGGCTGCTTCCGGCGCCGGGGTGGATGCCGCGGCGGCCTCGCTTTCCGCTGCCTCTTCGGGCGCTTCCGCCGTTTCCTGCGGCTTCGCCGATGCCTCTGCGGGAGCCTCTTGGACCTGCGAAGCCTTTTTGTTCGACGCCTCTCCCTTTGCCTGCGCCTGCTGCTGGGAACGACGCTGCGGCTGCTGTTCCTCGTCACCGCCGAGGGCTATCAGGGCGACCACAGCCAGCGCAGCGACGATGGCGAGGAGGGCGGCGACCGCGCCCCAGCGCCCGCGGTGCGAGGTCGATCGGACGGGCGCCGCGGGGGGTGACGGCGGCTCCGATCGAGCCGGCTCGGGGGTGAACGCCTGGGTCGGCTGTTCCAATACCGGCTCGCTGCGCTCGAGTCGCGCCAGCGCCTGTCGAGCGGAACTCGGCCGCGCACCCGGATCGTCGGCCGTCAGCCACCGGATCACCTCATCGAGTGCCCGCGAATGCGGCCCCTCGCAGGAGCGCAGGACGACGCCGCAGGAGTAGAGGTCCGACTGCTCGGTCGCGGCGTGGCCTTCCATCACCTCGGGGGCGGCGAAGCGCTCGGTCCCGAGGATCAGCCCCGTTTTCGTCATCGCGGTCGCGTCCCGGGGCTGGGCGATCCCGAAGTCGATCAGCCTCGCGGTGCCGCCCGGCTCGATGACGATGTTGCCGGGCTTGATGTCGCGGTGGAGGATCCCCGCCGCGTGGATGTGGGCGACCGCCTCGAGCAGTTCCCGCGCCAGCTGCTCGCAGTCCACCTCCGCCCCCCGCTCCAGGTGCGCCGCCAGGTTCTCCCCGGGCACGAACTGCATCACCAGGTAGGGACGTTCGCCCTCCTGGGAGAAGTCGTAGACGCCGACGAGGTTGGGATGGGAGAGCCGCGCCGCGACCTGGGCCTCGCGCCGGAAGCGGGCGACGAAGCCAGGGTCACCGGCGATCGTGTCCGAGAGCACCTTCACCGCCACCGGTCGCTCCAACACCTCGTCCTGCCCCAGCCAGACGGCAGCCATGCCGCCGCGGCCGAGCATTCGCTCGAGCCGATAGCGACCCTTCAGCAGCTCCCCGGTACCGATCGTGGCGACCACAGGTTTCCTCTACCCACCTGGCGGGAATATCTGCCCCCATGGACGTGATCCTCTTCATCATCGGGCTCCTGTTGACGGGTTTGATCGTCGGTGCCCTGGGGCGCCTGCTGCTGCCCGGGCGCGACCCGATGAGCATCTTCCAGACGATCGCCCTCGGCATCGCCGCTTCCCTCGTCGCCGGCTTGATCGCCTACTACGTCTTCGACAAGGAGGAGGGCCCCGGCTTCCTCTTCTCTGTCATCTGCGCGATCGCCCTCGTCTACGCGGTGCGAAAGCTCCGCGAGCGCGACGCGACCGGGCCCCGGCGCCTGTAGGACATCCGCCGAGGCGACCGTCTGCCTCGCATAGGCTCCTTGACAAGGTGTCTAAACGGGAGGGTTTTTCATGCTGCGGTCGTTGTTGGTGAGCCTTGTCGCGTTCCTGCTCTGTGTCGGAACGGCCGTCGCTGACGAAGAACCGGAAGTCGGAGCGGACACGACGCCGCCGGTGTTCGCCAACGGACTCCTCAGCCCCAGCACCCTCCCCTACGAAGGTGGCAACTCCCAGATCAGCGTCGATATCGTCGACGAAACCGAACTCCACACGACCTACGCCCAGGTCTTCGGGTCCGACGGCAGCTACCAGTCGATCTACCTCTACCAGGGGAACGGGAGCACCTACTACGGGACGCTGCAAGTGCCCCCCAACTACTCCGACGGCTGGATCAGCTACTCGGTCTCAGTCGAAGCCTACGACGCCTTCTTCAACTACAACACCGCCTACATCGGCGAGGTCCAGGTGGAACAGGAGACGAAGTTCAACCAGCCGCCATGGGTTAGCCAGACCTCCCTCAACCCCACGTTCCTGCCGTCGAGCGGCGGCACTGTGACGATCAGCACCGAGGCGGGTGACGACTTCGGCTTAAACGCGATCTACGCGACGATCACTCCGGTCAGCGGCAGCGTCAGCACCAAAGTGGGGCTCAACACCGTCAGCTCGAACTACTTCGAAGCCAGCTACGAAGTGCCCGCCAACGCGGGCTCCCTCGCGGCCGAATACCTGGTCGAAGTGGTTGTCGAAGACGACGTCGGGCAACAGAGCCGCGCCAGCGCCGGAACGATCACGGTCGAAGCCTCGGAGGTCACTCCCCCTCCCTCGCCGTGCAAGGGCAAGCCCCACAGGCCGGCGTCTCTGCCCGCGGGGCCGAAGGGCTGTGGCACCACCGGCAAAGCGAATCGCTGAGAGGTCCGCGCCTACTTCGCGAGGCTGCCGTACCGCTCCCCCGCGGGCGCCCGTGCCGCCGGGTGGAGCCGGACGGCGTCGAGCCAGAAGCGGGAGCCGAGCCGTAGCTGCAGGAGGCTCGACCGCAGCAGGGCCTCGCGCGCCGGGTCCCAGGAGAACCCGAAGAGACTGCGGATCTCCGCCGGCAGCAGGCCGACGGAGACCAGCTTGATCGTCTCGGTCAGCGGCGTGACCGCCGTGCGCAGCCAGCCCGAGTAGGGCGGCTCGAGGATCATCCGCACCGCTTGATCGCGGCGCTCGCCGGAGATCCAGAGGCTGCCGTCGCCGAGGCGCCCATCGATGTAGTCGCCGAGATCGCCGACGGTGGCCGGCATCGAGCTCGGTGGCAGGCCGAGCAGCTCCCCCACCTGCCGGTATTCGGCCCAGTAGCGCTCGCGCGCCTCGGACGGGAGATCGCCGAAGATCCGCTCGTAGTAGACGAGCGCCGAATCGGCGAGGGTGGCGAGGACCCAGAGGCCGAGCTCCGGATCGGAGGCGTCATACGGGGTCCCCTTGGCGATCGGGCCGTAGTCGGCCGGGACCTTCCCCCGCACCCGGTGGTGCATCGCCTGGACGATGCGGCCGGTCTCCTCGGCTTCCTCGCTGGATCCGAAGTAGATCCGCGACATCCGCTCGTCGGTCCGCAGCAAGCGCGCCTGCGGGTCGTCGAAGATGATGGAGTGGCGCTGGAAGCCGACCACCGCCAGCGGGTCGCAGGCCTGCATCAGCAGCGCCCGCACGCCGGAGAAGAGGACGAGCCGCTCGCGGTGCAACCGGCGGACCATCGAGTCGGCCGGGAAGAAGCCGTCCACCTCGGCGGCCTGCGGCGCCCGCCCCTGCGGAAGCCCGGGAATCAACGAGAGCACGCTGGCGGGTCCGAACACCCTTCAAACGGTAGCCACCGTCCTCGCCGGGCTAGTGCCGTCCGTCTCTAGCCACGCTTGCGAAGATGGCCGGGTGACGGCGAAGGAGCTGATGCGGGCCGGCGAGCTCTACCCGGGCGACGACCCGGAGCTGAACCGGGAACTCGACCGGCGCCAGGCGATGCTCGCCGCGCTGAATGCGATCCCGCCCGAGCGCGACGAGGAGCGCGCCGCCGCCCTGGGGGACTTCCTCGCCGAAGTCGGCGAGGACACGTTCATCCGATCCCCCTTCTACTGCGACTACGGCGACGGGATCACAATCGGCTCCCGCACCTTCGTCAACTTCAACTGCACGATGCTCGACGCGGCGGCGATCGCCGTCGGCGACGAGTGCCTGCTCGCCTCCGGGGTGCAGCTGATCACCGCCACCCACCCGATCGACCCCGTCCCCCGCCGCGAAGCGATCGAGCAGGCGCTGCCGGTCACTGTTGCCGACGGTGTCTGGCTCGGCGCCGGCGCGATCGTCTGCCCCGGCGTCTCGATCGGCGAGAACACCGTCATCGGCGCCGGCTCCGTCGTCACCCGCAACCTCCCCGCCGGCGTCGTCGCCTACGGCAACCCGGCGCGGGTGGCGCGGGAGATCACGCCTGGCGACCGAGCAGCAGATAGGTCGTCATCGCGCCCTTCCCCTTCACCTCGATAGTACCGCGCCGGCGCAACTCGTAACGGCCGCGCAGGCGCTCGTAGGCGCGCTCGGTCACCTGGATCTCGCCTGGCACGCCGTGGGACTCCATCCGGCTCGCCGTGTTGACGGTGTCGCCCCAGAGGTCGTAGCTGAACTTGGCGCGGCCGATTACGCCGGCGACCACCGGCCCGGTGTCGATTCCGACCCGGACCTGCAGCGGCACGCGGCTCTCACCTGCGCACCGCTCCGCCTCGGCGCCCATCTCGAGGGCGAGGTCCGCGATCGCCTCGGCGTGATCGGAGCGAGGGGCGGGGATGCCGCCGGCGACCATGTAGGCGTCCCCGATCGTCTTGATCTTCTCCACCCCGTGCCGCTCGGCAAGCGCGTCCCAGCCGGCGAAGACCCGGTCGAGCAGGGCGACGGTCTCGGCCGGTGGAAGGGTCTGCGCGAGCGGCGTGAACCCCACCAGGTCCGCGAAGAGGACGCTGGCGGAGTCGAAGCCGTCGGCGATCACCTCCTCGGACTCCTTGAGCCGGTCGGCGACCGAGGCCGGCAGGACGTTGAGTAGCAGCCGCTCGGACTTCTCCCGCTCGACGCCCAGTTCGGCCAGCGCCCGCTCGCGGGCGCGGACGAAGTACTGCAGCAGCACGTAGGCGGTGGTGCAGACGCCGAGCACGTTGAGGACGAAGAAGGAGACCTCCACCCCGCTCGGGATCTCGGGGGCGTCGGTCGCGAGGGCGGGGTCGATCGCCCCCGAGAAGACGACCAGCGCCGCAAAGGCGACGAACCAGGGGACCTGCCGGGCGCCGACGAACAGCAACGCGCCGATCGGGCAGGTGACGGCCCACAACGCCACCGCCGAGGAAGCGGCGAAGCCCCCGAGGCTCCACTGCAGAGCGAAGGGCAGCACCAGGCTCATCAGCAACTGGCTGACTCGGAAGAGCTGGAACCGCCGCGTGCGGGCAAACGTCCAAAGGCTCACCCCCGTTGCGAGCTGGTAGGCGAACGGAATCGCCGCCGACACCCAAAGCCCCAGCACCGCATAGGTCCCCACCCAGACGACCGAAAGGGTCGCCATCAGCGTCGACGACAGCACCAGCACCGTCTTCCGCAACCGCAGCTCCCGGCTGTCGGACGGGGAGGCGCCGAGGGCCATCAGCCTTCGCAGCCGGTCGGGCACCCCCCGAGCATATGTCCCGTCAGTGAAGGCTGGGTCGATACGTGAGCTCTTGGATGTGACAGTCGAGCGTCCGCTGCTCGACCAGCTCCAGGTCGAAGTCAGCCGAGCCCTCGAAGACCGGGCTCTGCCCAGTCTTTCCGGTGATCACCGGGAAGAGGGTGACCTGGACCCGGTCGACCAGCCCGGCAGCCATCAGCGCCCGATTCATCGCCAAGCTGCCATGCGAGCGCAGCGGCACCCCGGACTCCTCCTTGAGTCGGGCGACCACGTCGACGCCATCGCCGCTCACCACCACCGCGTCCGGCCAGTCGAGGGGCTCCTCCAGCGTCGTCGAGACCACCGTCGCCGGCAGGCCCCTCATCCGGCTGACCCACGGATCCCGAACGTCGGACCCCTCGCCGCTCTCGGCAAGCATCCGCGCAAACATCCGATAGGTGTTGGCCCCAAGGACCATCCGCTGCTCCTCGCCGTACAAGGCAAGCCGGTGATCCAGCAGCTCAGGCCCCTGCTTCCCCCAATAGCCGCTCCAGTCGCCGCTGGCCGAGCCATAACCGTCAAGGCTGGAAAAGACGTCAAAGGTGTAGGTCGCGCTCATCTCGTTCTCCTTGCGTGAAGTTTGCTGTTTGCCTAGGCGACGAACGAGGAAAGCGGAAATCGACACCCGGGCGCACCCTCATGGAGCTTGGCCAGCCATCGTCATGTTCTTCGACGATGACGGCTTCCCGTACTTCCATTCTCGCCACGCCGAAGGAGAAGCCAAGGTGCGGGTCGACGCGGGCTCGGCCCCCACTAGCGGTGGCATCTGCCTATTGGGTCACGATCAGCAGAATGGAGCGCCACGACGACGAGGCCCTGATCATCTACACCGACGGCTCTTGCAAGCACAAACCACGGCGCGGGGGTTACGCCTTCCTGCTTCTGACCGAAGACGAGGGGGGCGAGGAGTTGATCCATGAGTACAGCCCGCCGGGAGCACTAGGGGCGACGAACAACGAGATGGAGTTGACAGCTTGCGTCGAGGCGCTCCGACTCGTGACGAGTCAGCACCCACCTGTTGCAAAGAACTCGTATCGGAAGGTCGTCGTGTACGCGGATTCGATGCTTGTCGTCAACGGCATCCGCTCCGCTGAGTTCGACTGGCCAGGGCGGAACTGGCTCACCCGGGAGAACGAGCCGGTCCTCAATCCTGACCTCTGGCAAGAACTGGTCAAGCTCAAGAAGAAGGCTGGCCGAGTCGAGTTCCGGCACGTCAAGGCCCACAAGACCAACCCTTACAACAAGAGGGTCGACAAGCTGGCAGGAGAATCGGCTGACCTAGCCTGGCGAGACCAGGAGGCGCCGAAGAAAGTCGCCCGGAAGACCAGTCCTCGCCGGACCGAACCGCGAGTCGTTCCTATGGCTGGTCAAACCGAGACGATTCGGATCATCGTTGTTCGCGGGATCCGAGGCCAGCCACATCACGCCTACAAGTACGAGGTCGTGAGGGAAGATAGTCCCCACTTCCAATTGGTAGACGACGCCTTCGCAGTGAACGACCAGGTTTCGATGCGCAGAAATTTCATCTACGAGGTGAGATTTGCAGAGGCGGAGCGCCGCGGGCGGTGGATCGAGGAAGTCGTGCGGGAGGTCGAGCGGGATTAACCTCTCGGGAGAGCGTGTCGCCGACTCCCCGGCTATCCACCCTGGTGCGACGTCTGGCGGCGACGAACGCGGTCCGGACCCCGAAGCCCGTGCCGTCGCCGCGGCGAACGGAGGTGAGCTACTGGCGCGGGTCGACCAGCGTGGGCGAGCCAGCGACGCGGAGATTACCGCGGAGCCCACCGTAGTTCAGGCTCCAGGCGCTGAGAAAAGCCCAGGACGCCAAGCGGACGAAGGCCATCACCGGATCGGTTAACTCCCTCTCCATTTCGCCGATATCTGACAACCCGTGATTATGGTGGCTGACTAGGTACACAGCCGCGACGTAGTCCTCGATCGCTCGCTTGTCCGCGACTTCGATGTCCCTGCCGACATCAACCTTGAATCTTGCGGCGAGGTAGTTGGACTGCACAAACGGGTCAATCGCGTGGAGCATCTCGAACTTCTCCTCCTCGTTCTCAAGATCGTGAAGCTTCTTGATTGCCTGTAAGAGGAGGGCCTCGTCCAGCACCAGTTGGGTTCGTTGATCCGCCGTGTCGAAACCTTAAATGCACGATCGGACTACCGACTCATGCGACCCCGCTCATCTTCGCTGGCGACATAGACCCACCGGCGTGCTACCCCGTGATAAACCGCGGAACCGAGTTCCCCTTCGGCCGACGCGGGAACGCAGAGGGCGCGCAATAGCTGACAGGTGCTGACCAGGTGCAGCTTCCGAGACCTCCTCGAGTTGCACCGATCGGCGGGCTAGCCGCCAGGAGCGACCCCGGCTTCCTTCTCGATCTCGAACAGTTGGTCGCTACATAGAAACTGGACATCGAGTCCGGCGGCCGAAAGATCCTTCTTTCGCTGCCACCACTCGAAGTCGAGCCCGGCGAAGATCTGGAGTTTTTCTTGCTCAGCAGCTGCCACAGCAAAGAACTTCTGGTCGTCCGGATCGATGTCTCGAACCGAGGCCGGAACCTCGTAATACGAACCCGCTGGGTCAGGAAGGGGGGTAATTGCGATCTGCCGGCAGACCTTAGGGTCATGCTTTCGTTGCTGTAGGCGTCTCGCCAACTTCACAGCTAGACCCGCGGAACGCCCTTGGTTGAGAGCCCGCAGGTACTCGGACAGAATCTCGTCAGCGGTATCGAGTGCGACGATCAGATCGCCGGCTTGCATCCTCACTGCCAGCTGCACACATGCAGCAACACTCGCTTCGGACGCCCCGGCGTGTAGGCGTTCACTCACAGCGAGGACGTTCGTATCAATGACGATCGTCGGCTTCAACGATCTTCATCCGCCTTTGCATGCCGACCTCAGCCTGAACCGTCACGTCCTCGAGCTCATCACCAAAGAAATCCGGAGGCCAATTTAAAATGTCTCCGAAGGTGTCTACCTCCAGCCTTTCCATTGCAGACCCGCGCTGGCCCGAATAGCAGAAATAGAGGGCCACCTGGCTAGGGTCTATCTTCTCTTCAGCGATTCTTCTTTGGATCCGCCTCAGAAGGTGCTCGGAGTGGCTCTCCACGACTAGCTGGACATTCCGCTCGGAGCTATTCTCTCTCGCCGTCACCGCCTCAATCAGGAGGTCCCCCAGCACGGACTGTGCTCGCGGATGGAGGTGGATCTCGGGCTGCTCCATCAGCACAGTTGAATTAGGAGGAGCGTAGAACGCTTGGGTGATGACAGGCAGAACCTGGGACACACCGAACCCGACATCCGTCAACCTAACCTGAGCGCTTCTTGGCTTCGCCCGCACCAGAACCTCGTACTCGCCTCGATCTGGCGCGATCTCGCTCACCTGGAAGGAAGCAATGAGTCCTAATTGCTTAAGCCAGCTCGCGACGATCTCTTCGAGAGATTTCGTCCGAGCCTTTGCAGTCCAGTTATATCTCCTGTCTGCTCCTGCGAGTAGCGCATTGATCGCATTTTCACCCCTCCAGCCAACGTCCTCCGGCACCGAACCCGCCCAGGGATAGGTTCGGGCGGGCGGTTGACGGATTGGGCCGAGATAGCTCAAATTTTGGAGTCGACCCTCGAAGGCCAACTCCAAATCGCCCAAGAAGGCAGAGTTTTGGAAATAGACACTCGCCTCATTGGGAAAGCCGTAGAAGTGCACCGGTTTCGGAAGCTCCCAGGCCCTGCCTTTCGTACGAACCAAGTCGTAAGGCTTGGAGATGATTTGCCAGCGATCATCGCGCTTGCTGTCTCGCTCAAACACGACTTGCAGCTGCGCTTCCGAATCAGTAATGAGCTGATAGCTGAAGCCGTCTGACTGCAGAGTCCTGCCCGACGCGGCTTCTCTGATTTGTCCCCTAAACGCAAGTCTGTTCCCATTCCATCTCTCCCTAGAAATCGGATCTCTGACTGCCAAGCCACCAGGAAGCTCCCATTCCAGATCAATGCCTAGCGACTCGGTCGTCTTGTGATCGAAAATCAGATCCCTAAACGATCCGAGTTGAACCGGGGACTCGGGATCACCAAGATCGAGCACGCTTTTCCGATCTGGGGACCGGATAGTCTGGCGCAGCAACATCAGGAGGTGATTGATGCTCGACTTCCCGGAGCTATTCGTGCCGAAAAGGATCGTCAAAGGCGCGAGGTCGACAGACCCCGTGTCGCGCCACGCCTTGAAGTTCCTAAGCCGGAATCGCCGCAACACGATCGCGAGCCTAGCCCAAACTGGCGTGTCCAAGCCCGTTCTGGGGGGTGGGGATTAGTTCCCGGGGCCAAAAGCTGGTACCACGAGACCCTTCTGGGAGCCCTACCCAAAGCCCGGAACTCTGCAAGCCCACCTGGGAGGCGGACTCGCGAATATCGGGGAGACAGGATTTGAACCTGCGACCGCTCGGCCCCCAGCCGAGTGCGCTACCAGACTGCGCCACTCCCCGTGGGGTCTTCATTCTGACGGATTGGCAGGAAGGCAGCTACCCTGCCTGGGCACGCGGCGGTAGCTCAACGGTAGAGCCTCAGCCTTCCAAGCTGATGACGCGGGTTCAATTCCCGTCCGCCGCTTAAAGGCGCGGGCGGCGCTGCCGATCAAGGACGGATGCCTTCCGTTCGCCTGCTCCGTGTCGAGTTTGTCTCGCTATGGAAGACAAAGTCGACACTGGGATTCCTGATCGTGGCGATCATGGCCGTTGTCTTCTCGGGCTGCGGGGGCTCAACCGCCAACTCGACATCGGGCGCTGAAAGCGCCGCCACCGGTGGCTCCTACGTCGACTGGCCGCTCTTCGGCCGCGTGCCGGCGCGGACGCATTACCTGCCTGCCGAGGAGACGGCGCTGGATCCGCCGCTGAAGCAGGCTTGGTCGATCAATACGCACGCGCTGATCGAGTTTCCGCCGGCGATTCATGGGGGTGTCGCTTACGTGATCAACAAGTACGGGAACGGGAAAGCGGTGCGGCTGCGCGACCGCAAGGTGCTGTGGGAAATCAACATCCGGCCCAGCGACAAGGGCAAGCCGAACTTCGTCACCGCGCCCGTCTACTACGACGGCAAGCTCTATGGCGCGTTCCTCACCGGCCACCTTGCCGCCGGCGACGCCGCGACCGGCAAGAAGGTCTGGGTGCGCAGGCTGAAGGGGCACCTCGAATCCTCTCCCCTCGCGGTCGACGGGACGCTCTACCTCGGCACCGATACCACCAACCTGGTCGCGCTGGACGCCGACAGCGGCAAGACGAAGTGGCAGTTCAACGCTCCCGGGGCGATCAAAGCGAGCCCCAGCTACGACGACGGCAAGGTCTTCTTCGCCGACTACCAGAGCAGCATGTTCGCGCTCGACGCCGGGAGCGGCAAGCTCGCCTGGCGCAGCAACACGAGCAAGGTGCCGCCCTTCGGTCGCGGCGGCTTCTTCTCCTCCCCCGCCGTCGCCTTCGGCAACGTCTATGCCGCCCGCGACGACGGCACCGTCTACGCCTTCGACGAGAAGACCGGCAAGGTGCAGTGGCACTTCGAGGCCGGCGACTACGTCTACGGCTCCCCCGCCGTCGCCCAGGTTCCCGGCACCCCGCCGACCGTCTACATCGGCGCCGAAAACGGCCGCTTCTTCGCCCTCGACGCCCGCACCGGCAAGGAGCGCTGGCACTACGATGTCGGCGGCCCGATCCCCGGCACCGCGACGGTGATCGGCCACACGGTCTACACCTCGAGCTTCAAGACCCGCGAGACGACGGGGCTCGACGTCCACACCCACAAGCCGACTTTCCACCTCGAGGACGCGGGCTACACGCCGATGGTCTCCGACGGCAAGCGCCTCTTCCTGGTCGGTTACTACGAGGTGATCGGCCTCGAGCCGAAGTAATCGCAGCGGACTTTCGCCCCACCCCGCTGTGGCGAAAGTCGGCTAGGCCGCCGAAGGCGGCCCGACTGATCAGGGGATCGGGCTGTGCGCCCTGCTCGCGTCGAGCTCGAAGATCCGGAAGTCGGTCCCGAGCACCGGCTGGGAGACATTGTGGACCGGGCTCTCGCCGATCATCCCGTCAGGCGAGCCGGCATGGGCGTGGCCGTGGAGGACGAGGTCCGGGCCGTGCTCGAGGATCGGCGCCGCCAGTCGGTCGGAGCCGAGGAAGACCCAGATCTCCCGCGGCTCTCCTTCGAGCGTTGCTTCGGCGGGCGAGTAGTGGAGGAGGACGATCCGCACCGGACAGGTGGCGACCTCCCGCAGCCCCGCGTCGAGCGCTTCCACTTCGGCGGTCGCCTCGGCGTAGACCGCGCGCAGCGAGGGCTCGCCGAAGTCCGGCAGGTGGCGCGGCGCGAAGCCGCCGACGAATCCCTTGACCCCGACGATCCCGACCTCGACCCCGCCGGCCTGGCAGACGGCGGCGCTGCGGTGGAGCATGTGTACGCCCCCGTCCTCCAGCCGCCGCAGGATCGCCTCGGCTTCGTCGGCGTGCCAGTCGTGGTTGCCGAGCACCGCATAGACGGGGGCCGCGGTCGCCGCCGCGGCCTCGCAAAGGATTTCCGCCTCGTCGAGCCGGCCGTGGCTGGTCAGGTCGCCCGCGACGACGACGAGGTCGATGTCGTCGTCCAACCCGGCAAAGGCCGAGACGATCGCCTCGCGGTTGGAGTCGCGGCAGTGGATGTCGCCGGTGGCGGCGATTCGCAGCCGCTCGCTGCCGGAAGATGAAGTCACTCCCGCTTCCCTACCCGCCTCGGCGAGCGTTTATCGGGACGGGCGACGGGGCACCGAAGAGGGGCATGGCCGAGAACCTGGGCAAGAGCGAGGTCGCCGAAGAGCTGACCGACAGTCTCAAGCGCGCCGTCGCCGCGATCGACGGGCAGGGCGTCCCTTACCTGCTCGGCGGTGGGCTCGGCTGCTGGGCGCGCGGCGGCCCGCCCTCGAGCAACGACATCGACCTGATGGTCAAGCCCGAGGACGCCGAGCGCGCCCAAGGGGCCCTCGCCGAGGCGGGGATGCGGCCGGAGTCCCCTCCCGAGCAGTGGCTGCTGAAGGCCTACGACGGCGACATCCTCATCGACCTGATCTTCGAACCGTCGGGGATGCGGATCGACGACGAGGTGATCGCCCGCGGCGACGTCCTCAGCGTGATGGCG
>Ga0126305_10000038_pt1 | contig 53747 bp, 43 predicted proteins | sample Plot26_FD_92536 | JGI IMG/M metagenome (GOLD analysis project Ga0126305, IMG submission 92536) | Serpentine soil microbial communities from UC McLaughlin Reserve, CA, USA - Plot26 | ecosystem: Environmental > Terrestrial > Soil > Grasslands | place: USA: UC McLaughlin Reserve, Lake County... | reverse complement strand
CAGCAGAGAACCCTCTCTCTGCTGGAAGTCATCCTCCCGGTGTAGCCAGCAGCGCGCAAGCGCGAGAAGCCTTAACATCATTATTTGCTATAATTTAAGGCTTCACCGTTGGAAGAACTTCGGTCTAAAGGCCTCGCCTCTGGTTTTGGTAACGGTGCTTTTGTAGGCCTGCAGATAACCGGGTAGAATCGGTGCGGAGATTCATTTCTAGGGGAATGCCCCGATGGACTGTTCTCGCTTGGACTCACCGGGATGCTCCCCTCACGCCAAACCCTCACGCACAGGCTTATGGACCTCGGCCCGGCGGGGGAGGGGAGATAGGCGTCAAGGTGGCCTATAGAGCGGCCGGTAAAACTGTAAGCCTGTCCGTCCAAATCTTCGAGGCGCGGGTCATTTGCTGAAAGAAGGAGACCATCATGGCATTGAAGGCAATGAGCGACGATCAGGTGGAAGCCGCTTTCGGGAAGCCGGTTCTCAAAGAGCTGCCGGGCAACCAGTTCAAGATCACCAACGGGTGGGACCGGAAGAACCTGGGGACCCTGCTGGTCCCGCAGCTTGTGGGGGTGCCTGGGGACGGGTTTCGGTTCACCGGCCGGCTGACCTTCCACAAGCTGGGGACGCCCCAGCTCCTGGCCGGTTTCGAAGGGGTGGAGCTGGCCGGCCATCTTCCCAAGATCTTGAGCTTTTCGGGCTCTTTCAATCCACGCAAGATCCGCGGCTCGAACCGGGTCTCGCGGCACACTTTCGCCACCGCCTTCGACATCAATGCCGACGAGAATCCTTTCCACCGGCCCGTTGCGGCGAGGGGGAAGAAGGGCTCGCTGCACGAGGTCGCGGAGGTGCTCGATCGGTTCGGCTTCGCCTGGGGCGGCAACTTCAGCAATCCCGATGGCATGCACTTCGAAATCGGGAAGCTCCTGACCAAGCAGGAATGCGAGGAGATCCTGCAGAAGGAGTTTGGTCTCGGTCCCGAGGGCATGCAGGTGATCGTGGCCGGTGTGCCCCAGGACGTGCGGGTGACGTTGCGGGAGAACATGGCGTTCGCTCGCCTGAAGAGCCTCCTTGCCACGATCGGGCAGACGGCTCCAGCCGAGATGGACAACCCTCTCGTTTCGGTAGACCAGTTCTTCAAGGGCAACGGGTTCGATGTGACTTTCGAGAAAGCCGAGGGTACACGGGGAGCCATCGTGGCCGTTCCTGCCGCTGCTTGACCACGACCGCCTCAGCGCTCCGGCGTGCCGATAGCAACCCTCCGAAGCGCCCGGCGCGACCTCTCCAGCCTGCCGCGGTGGCGCCGCGCCGCGCGGCCGGTCTGACCTGCGGCGTCTCCAATCTGACCTGCGGGGCGGACCGTCTGCCCCGCAGGATAGGTGGGCTGACCTGCGGAGGGAGGCCGCTGCCCCGCAGATTGAGCCGGCACGCCGCGGGGCAGGCTGGAGACGCCGCAGGTCGAGAGAGCTGCCCCGCAGGTCAAGATCCTGATGTGGGGGGCAGGCCCTCTGACCCGTGGGGCGGACTGTTCGACCTGCGGGATGGACCGTCCGGCTTCCAGGGCGAAACGGCCCGTTTCCCTCTTGCAGATCCCAGAAGTACCCGGCGCGCACGATAACCCACTCTCCAGAGATGACGCCGGCACCGGATCGCCTGCTTTCCCGGCCGGAGACTCAGGATATACTCTGCCGCCTTGACGGCTGACGACGAAGGAGAATCCACATGCTCTACGCCATCCTCTGCTACGACTCCGAAGCCGAAGTCGGTGCCATGACCCAGCAGGAGGACGACGAGCTCATGGCCCGGCTCAAGGCCGTGAACCAGACGCTGATGGCGAAAGGCAAGCTGGGGCCGACCCTCCGTCTGATGCCCACGACCGCGGCGGCCACGATCCGCGGCGGCGGCGAGGTCATCGACGGCCCTTTCGCCGAGACCAAGGAGCAGCTTCTCGGCTTCTGGATCGTCGACTGCGCCACGCGTGAAGAGGCGGTCGAGGCGGCGCGCCAGTTGGGGTGCGCGAAGGCCACGGGCTCGCTCGAAGTCCGCCCGGTGGGCTGGTCTGACTTCGGGAGCCGCACGGCGACGTGACCGACGCCGCCTGGAACGATGCCGCGCTGGCATCCGCACTGACCTCCGCGCGGCCCCGGGCGCTCGGAGCGCTCCTGCGCCACTTCCGCGACCTCGACGCGGCCGAGGAGGCTTTTCAGGAAGCGAGCCTCCGGGCCTTGAAGAGCTGGCCCGAGAGCGGTGCGCCGCGCGACCCCGCCGCTTGGCTCATCCTGGTCGGCCGTAACTCCACGCTCGACCAACTGCGGCGCCGGAGCCGGCAGGAAGCGCTGCCGGCCGAGGAGCTCCTCTCGAACCTGGACGATGCCGAAGCGGCGCTCGCCGAACGGCTCGACCACTCCCATTACCGCGACGACGTTCTGCGCCTGCTGTTCATCTGCTGCCATCCCGACCTGCCGGCCAACCAGCAGATCGCCGTCGCGCTGCGCGTCGTTTCCGGCCTTTCCGTCAAGGAGATCGCCCGCGCCTTCCTGGTCGGCGAGAGCGCCATGGAGCAGCGCATCACCCGGGCGAAGCGACGCATCACGGCGGCCGGCGTCCCCTTCGAAACGCCCGGCCCGGAGGAGCGGGCGGAACGGCTCACGACCGTCGCCGCCATGATCTACCTGCTGTTCAACGAGGGCTACTCGGCGAGCGGCGGCGCGGTCCATGTCCGCGTGCCCCTCTGCGAGGAGGCGATCCGGCTCGCCCGGCTGCTGCTGCAGCTTTTCCCGGGCACGGGCGAGGTCATGGGGCTCACGGCGCTGCTCCTCCTACAGCATGCGCGCACCCCCGCACGGCTCGACGCGAACGACAACATCGTTCTTCTGGAAGATCAGGACCGCCGACTCTGGAATCGCGAGATGATCGCCGAGGGCCTCGCGCTCGTGAACAGGGCCCTGCGCCATATCCGGCCAGGTCCCTACCAAGTGCAGGCCGCGATCGCCGCGGTGCATGCGCGGGCGGCTCGGCCTGCGGACACGGACTGGGCGGAGATCGACCGGCTCTACGGCGTGCTGGAGACGTTGCAGCCGTCGCCCGTGGTCACCCTCAACCGGGCCGTCGCCGTCGTCAAGGTCCGCGGTCCGGAGGCGGCGCTCGCGATGATCGAGCCGCTCGCGGCGCGGCTTTCGGGCTATTTCTATTTCTTCGGCTTGAAGGGGGCGTTGCTCATGCAGCTCGGCCGCGACGAGGAGGCCCGCGCCTGCTTCGAGCAGGCCCTCCCCCTGGCCAATACGGCGGCGGAAGCGGCTCACATCCAGATGCAGCTCGGGCGTCTGGTGACTGTCTCATGACTGTCTCATCTTTACTTTGTCAGGTAGAGGCTTTCGTCCCGTGGGCGCCCTCATCACCCCGGCCCTCTTCTCCCCGCCTCCCTCCCAGCCGCCGGGAGAAGAGGGAGAAGTTTGTCTGAGTTTGTCGGATGAGCTTCTTCATTCCCCTTCTCTCCCGGCGGCCGGGGAGGGAGGCGGGGGAGAGAAGGGGGTAGGGGGTTATGAGGGCCGGCTCCGAAAGGGCCGCCGTATATTGACAACCGCCTAAAAAAGTTCGGCCTGGCTTGTCGGATCGCCGCTTCCCCGTTCGTCCTCAGGGTGACCGCCTGCTGCAAGGCGGGTCGCAGCGAGAGGAGGAGCCCCATGTGTCCAGCATGCATCGCAACCGGAGTGTGGATCGTCGCCGGCGCGACCTCGGCGGGCGGGGTGACGGCGTTCGTCGCGAAGAAGCTTCGTAAGAAGACTGACCCTGCGGCAATCGACCCGGAAATCAGGGAGACCCAGCGATGAATACCACCGGGACCGCCCTGCCGGGCCATCAGGTCGTATCCAGAGAGGACTGGCTCGAGGCGCGCAAAGCACATCTGGCGGAAGAGAAGGAGTTTACCCGGCTGCGCGATGAGCTGAGCCGCCGGCGCCGCGAGCTGCCCTGGGTCAAGGTCGACAAGGAGTACGTCTTCGACGGGCCGGACGGCAGGGAGACGCTCGACGAGCTGTTCGCCGGACGCAGCCAGTTGATCGTGTATCACTTCATGCTCGCTCCCGGCTGGGGGGAGGGGTGCAGCGGCTGCTCGTTCCTGGTCGATCACGTCGACGGCACCCTCCCGCATCTCGAGCATCACGACGTGTCGCTGGTGGTGGTCTCGCGGGCGCCCCTGCCCGAGCTCGAAGCGTTCAAGAAGCGGATGGGCTGGGGCTTCAAGTGGGTGTCCTCGAACGGCAGCGACTTCAACTACGACTACCGCGTGTCGTTCACCAAGGACGAGCTGGCCGAGGGCGAGGTCTCCTACAACTACCGGATGCTGAAGCTGTCGGGCGAAGACCAGCCCGGCATCAGCGTCTTCTACAAGGACGAGGCCGGCGAGGTCTTCCATACCTATTCGAGCTACGAGAGGGGAGGCGACCTGCTGATCGGCACGTACAACTACCTCGACCTCACGCCGAAGGGGCGCAACGAGTCCAGTCCCATGGACTGGATGCGACTCCACGACAGCTACGACGACTGAGGACCGGGACGACTGACTGGGACAAATCCGGGGGCTTGACAGGCGGCAAGGGCGCGCCTAATACTTAACCACATGGTTCAGTTTCAGGGCGCCAACCTCGATTCCGTGTTCGCGGCACTCTCCGATCCTACCCGGCGGGCGGTGCTGGTCTCCCTCAGCGAAGGCAGCCTCACCGTGACCGAGCTTGCCGGTCCGCATCGGATGTCGCTGCCCGGCTTCATGAAGCACCTGCGGGTTCTCGAGGAGGCCGGCCTGATCGCCCGCTCGAAGGATGGCCGCGTGGTGCGCTGCACGCTGTCGCCTCAACCCATGCGCGAGGCCGCCGATTGGCTGGCGCACTACGAGAGATTCTGGAATCAGAGCTTCGACCGCCTGGACGAATATTTAAAAGAGCTGCAAGGAAAGGAAAAGAAAGATGACACAAACAAGTAGCGTCGTCACCTCGCCGGTCGATCGGGAGCTCTCCGTGATGGAATGCCAGGAGCTCCTGGTCGTCATCACGCGCGTCTTCGATGCGCCGAGGGAGCTCGTGTTCAAGGCGTGGACCGATCCCGAGCACCTCGAGCGCTGGTTCGCGCCGAGAGGCTGCGCGGTGACTTTCAAGCAGATCGATCTGCGCCAGGGCGGCTCCTTTCATTCCTGCATCCGAACCCCCGACGGCCACGACTGCTGGTGCCGGGGCGTCTACCGCGAGATCGTCGAGCCGGAGCGGATCGTCTACACCATGGCCGTTTCGGATGAGCAGGGCAACCTGATCGATCCCGTGGACGCCGGAATGGACCCCGACTGGCCGAGGGAAACGATCGTGACGGTGACCTTCGCCGAGCAGGAGGGCAGGACGAGGCTCACCCTGCACCAGACCGTCCTCGAGTCGATCGCCAAGCGCACCGGGGCTTATCCGAGCTGGATCGAGATGATGGACCGCTTGGACGAAGAGCTGGCGGGGGGTGGCCGATGAATTGGGAGCGCGCGACGGAGGCCGCATACTTCCTGCTGCGGGTCGTGGCAGGCTTCCTGTTCTTCCAGGGGGGCTGCGTGATCCTGCTCGGCTGGTTCGGCGGCATGCCCGGCATGCCCAGCCCGCCGCCCATGATGTCCCAGACCTGGATCGGCGGCGTGCTCGAGCTCGTCGGCGGCATCCTGATCATGCTCGGCCTCTTCACCCGGCCCACCGCCTTCATCCTGTCCGGCATGATGGCCGTCGCGTACTGGCAGTTCCACGCGCCCCAGGGCGGGTGGCCGCTGCAGAACCAGGGCATCCCGGCCGTGCTGTTCTGCTTCATCTTCCTGTACATGGCCGCGCGGGGCGGCGGCGCCTGGAGCCTCGACGCGCTGCTCTCCAAACGCGCCGCCTCCTGAAAAAAGTTTTCCCGGCGTGTCGATTTCGCGGGGTCTCGTTCGACGTATGAGTAGAGGCCAGAGAGCTGGGCTCCCAAACACGAAACCAAAAGGAGATACGACAATGAGATTCATGGTGATCGTCAAGGCCAACGCGGATTCGGAAGCGGGTGTCATGCCGTCGGAGCAGCTCCTCACCGAGATGGGGAAGTACAACGAAGAGCTGGTGAAGGCCGGCGTTATGCTGGCTGGCGAAGGGCTCCACCCGAGCTCGAAGGGCGTGCGCATCAGGTTCTCCGGCGACCAGCGGACCGTGATCGACGGGCCTTTCGCCGAGACGAAGGAGCTGGTCGCCGGTTTCTGGCTGTTCCAGGTAAAGTCGAAGGAAGAGGCCATCGAATGGGTCAAGCGCGCCCCGATGGGCGGCGACACCGAGCTCGAGATCCGTCAGGTGTTCGAGGCGGACGACTTCGGTCCCGAGCTCACGCCCGAGCTTCGGGAGCAGGAGGAGCGCCTGCGCGCTCAGACGGCCGCCAAGCAGTAATCGCAACGCCGGGCCGCCGGGGGCAATCTCCGGCGGCTCGTCCCCTCGCGGTAAAAAGTTTTTCCGGCCTGTCGGTTTCGCTCCGCCCCGTTCGTCTTATAGGAGAGCCCGGAAGTACCCGGACGCCCGGCTCCGAACCCGAAACCACGGAGGGATCCATGTTCAAGATCATCGCCATCGTAGTCGTCGTCGCGATCGCCGCTCTGCTCGCGTTCGCCGCGACCAAGCCCGACACGTTCCGCGTCCAGCGCTCGACGAGCGTCCAGGCTCCGCCGGAGAAGGTCTTCGCGCTCCTCAACGACTTCCACTCCTGGAGCGCCTGGTCGCCCTGGGAGAAGCTGGACCCCGCGGTGAAGAGAGCCTACAGCGGCTCGGCCAGCGGCGAGGGCGCCGTGTACGAGTGGGAAGGCAACAGCAAGGTCGGCAAGGGCCGCATGGAGATCGCGGATGCGTCTTCGCCCTCCAAGGTGACGATCAAGCTGGACTTCCTCAAGCCGTTCGAGGCCCACAACGTCGCCGAGTTCACGCTGGTGCCCAAGGGCGGCTCCACGGACGTCACGTGGACCATGCACGGTCCCAATCTCTACATTTCAAAAGTCATGAGCGTCTTCATGAGCATGGACAAGATGATCGGCAAGGATTTCGAGACCGGTCTCGCCAACCTGAAGACCGCCGCCGAAGGTCAAGTTGCGAACGCCAAACTCTGAGAGTCTGAGAAGGAGACACCATGCCAATTCAACCCTACCTGTTCTTTGAAGGCCGCTGCGAAGAGGCGGCCGAGTTCTACCGCCAAGCGATCGGCGCCGAGGTGATGATGGTCATGCGCTACAAGGACTGCCCCGATTCGCCTCCACCCGGCATGATTCCGCCCGGTTCCGAGGACAAGGTGATGCACATGACCCTTCGGATCGGCGACTCCGAGATCATGGGCTCCGACGGCATGTGCTCGGGCCGGCCGAGCTTCCAGGGCTTCTCGCTCTCACTCCCCGCGGCCGACGAAGCCGAGGCCAAGCGGTTCTTCGAGGCTCTGTCCGATGGCGGAAAGGTGGAGATGCCGCTGGGCAAGACTTTCTTCTCCTCCTGCTTCGGCATGCTCCAGGACCGTTTCGGCTTGGGGTGGATGGTCATCGTGCCGGCTGAAGGGAATTGAAAGCGACTTGAAAGGAGAGACCCTCATCATGACGACGACCACGACGACCACGGCTCATCCGAAAGTCGCATCGCGGGAGGAATGGCTTGCCGCGCGCAAGGACCTGCTCGCCAAGGAGAAGGAGCTCACCAAGCACCATGACCGGGTGAGCGCCGAGCGGCGCCGGCTTCCCATGGTAAAGATCGACAAGGACTACGTTTTCGACGGCCCAGAGGGCAAGCGGAGCCTTCGCGACCTGTTCGACGGCCGCCAGCAGCTCATCGTCTACCACTTCATGTTCGACCCCAAGTGGGACGAGGGGTGCCCGGGCTGCACGGGGTACGTGGACTCCCTCGGCGATCTGACGTTGATGCGCGAGCGCAACACGTCGATGGTGCTGATCTCCCGGGCGCCGCTCGCCAAGCTCGAGGCCTACAAGGCGCGCAAGGGCTGGACCCTGCCCTGGCTGTCGTCGTACGAGAGCGACTTCAACTACGACTTCCACGCCACGGCGGACGAAGACGTGGCCCCCGTCGAGTACAACTTCCGGGACGCGGCGGAGCTCGCGGCGATGGGTAGCAAGCCGAAGGGCGAAATGCACGGCCTGAGCGTCTTCTTCCGCGTCGGTGACGACCTCTTCCACACCTACTCGTCCTACGCCCGCGGCGTCGAGAGCCTTACGGACTCCTTCAGCCTCCTTGACGTGACCCCCTACGGCCGGCAGGAGGACTGGGAGGACTCGCCGGCCGGCTGGCCCCAGAAGCCCACCTACGGGTAGGAGCTTCGGCTGCTGGGATAGACTCCCCGGGGGATGGCTGAGCAGCCGCTGAGCGGCCATCTCCCGGGGGGTCTGACATGCTCCAGCTCGAGTCCGCGAACATCCTGGTGGGAGCCCACGCCGAGTCGAAGGAAGATGCCATCCGGCAGGTCGCCGGCCTGCTGGTGCGCTCCGGCTACATCGAGACGGCCTATGCCGAGAGCATGCTGGCGCGGGAGAAGGTGGCCAACACGTACCTCGGCAAGGGCGTCGCCATCCCCCATGGCCTGCCGAAGGACCGGGAGCTGATCAAGCGCACCGGTATCGCAGTGCTCCAGGTGCCCGGCGGCGTCTCCTGGCAGCCGGGGGATACGGTGCACCTCATCGTCGGCATCGCCGCCCGCTCGGACGAGCACCTCGACATCCTCAGCAACCTCACCGGCCTGCTGTACGACGACGAGATGGTCGCGCGGCTGTCGGTGACCCAGGACCCGCGGGAGGTCGCCGCCGCCCTGAGCGCGTCGCGAGAGGAGGAGGCGCCACCCGCCGAAGAGCCGGCCGAGGCCGGCCCCTGGGTCGAGGCCACCGTGGGCAGCTCGCACGGCCTGCACGCCCGGCCGGCCACCGCGTTCGTCGAGGCCGCCAAGGGGTTCGACGCCGAGGTGACCGTGCGCCACGGCACCAGGACGGCCAACGGCAAGAGCCTGGCCGCCCTGCTGAAGCTCGGCGTCAAGGCGGGCGGCAAGGTGAGGATCTCGGCCCACGGGCCCGGCGCCGAGGCCGCTCTGCCGGTCCTCAAGCGGCAGATCGAGGAGCCCGAGGAAGAGGAGCTCCACCTGGCCGGACCCACGCATGGCTGGTCGCCGCGCTCCGTCGGCGCCACGGTGCCCGGGCTGGCCGCGTCGCCCGGCCTGGCGATCGGACCCCTGCGCCTGCTGCGCCAGCGCAAGATCGTGGTCGAGCGGACCGCCAAGGACCCCGAGCGCGAGCGCGAGCGGCTGGGCGACGCCATCGCCACGGCGCGGGCCGAGCTCCAGGACCTCTACGAGGACGTCAAGGCGAAGTCGGGCCCTGCCGGCGCCGCCATCTTCCTCGCCCACGCCGAGTTCCTGGCCGACCCCGACCTGTTGGCGCGGGCCGGGCAGAGGATCGACGAGGGGCAGAGCGCCGGTTGGGCCTGGCAGGAGACGATCGAGGCGGAGGTGGATTCCCTGGCCAAGCTCGACGATCCCCTGCTCGCCGGACGCGCCACGGACCTGCGGGACGTCGGCTGGCGCGTGCTGCGCGGCCTGGCCGGCGTGCTCGAAGAAGACCCCGAGCTGCCGGCGGAGCCGGTCATCCTGCTGGCCGAGGACCTGACCCCCTCGGACGCCGCGGCGCTGGACCCGGCGCGCGTCCTGGGCTTCTGCACGTCCGGCGGCGGACCGACCTCGCACGCGGCGATCATCGCGCGCTCGCTGGGGATTCCGGCCGTGGTCGGCGCGGGACCGGCGGCGATGCGCCAGCCCGACGGCGCCCGGGCCGTCCTGGACGGCGACAACGGCGTGCTCTACGTCGAGCCGAGCGAGGAGGACCTCCAGGCGGCGCGCGTGGCGCAAGGCTCGCTGGCCGATCTGCGCGACGCCGAGCACCGGACGCGCTACGAGCCGGCCCTCACCACCGACGGGTTCCGCATCGAGGTGGTCGCCAACACCGGCCTGTCGAAGGAGGCCGCGCAGGCCGTCGAGGCCGGCGGCGAGGGCATCGGCCTGATGCGCAGCGAGTTCCTGTTCCTGGAGCGCGACACGCCGCCCTCGGAAGACGAGCAGTACGAGGCCTACCGGGTGGCGGCCGAGGCCCTCCAGGGCCTGCCGCTGATCGTCCGCACGCTCGACATCGGCGGCGACAAGGCCGTGCCCTATCTCGACATGCCGGCCGAGGAGAACCCCTTCCTGGGCGTGCGCGGCATCCGGCTCTGCCTCGCTCATCCCGAGCTGTTCAAGACCCAGTTGCGGGCGATCTTCCGCGCCTCCGCGCACGGATCGATCAAGATCATGTACCCGATGATCGCCGGCCTGGCGGAGCTGCGGGAGGCGCTGGCGATCACCGAGGAGGTCCGCCGGGAGCTGGGCGCGGCGAAGCTCGAGGTGGGCATCATGATCGAGGTGCCGTCGGCCGTCATGATGGCATCCGAGCTGGCGGCGGAGGTCGATTTCTTTTCGATCGGCACCAACGACCTCACCCAATACGTGATGGCCATGGACCGCGGCCATCCGATGCTGGCCCGGCAGGCCGACGGGCTCCACCCGGCGGTGCTGCGGATGATCGATCAGACGGTGCGGGCCACGGCCGGCAAGGACACCTGGGTCGGCGTCTGCGGCGGCGTGGCGGGGGAGCCGCTGGGCGCGGTGATCCTCATCGGGCTTGGGGTCACCGAGCTGTCCGTCAGCATCCCGAGCATCGCGGCGATCAAGGCCCGCATCCGCAACGTTTCGATGAGAGACGCGCAGAATCTGGCCCGGCGGGCGCTCGCCTGCGACAGCGCCGAGGCGGTGCGCGGCCTGGTGAAAGGGTGACAGGTGAAGGGGTGAGCGTCGTTACGGTTACCCTCAACCCGGCGATCGATCAGACGCTGAGCATCCCCGGCTTCGGCGCGGGCCGGGTGAACCGGGTAGCGGAGAGCCGGTCGAACGCGGGGGGCAAAGGCGTGAACGTCGCCTGCTTCCTGGCCGATCTCGGGGTCGAGACCGTGGCCACCGGCTTCCTCGGCGCGGAGAACGCAGGCTTGTTCGAAGCCGCCTTCGCGGAGCGGGGCATCGCCGACCGCTTCGTCAGGATCCCCGGCTCCACCCGCGTCGGCATCAAGATCGTGGACGACCAGACCCGGGAGACGACGGACATCAACTTCCCGGGCCTCACGCCGGCGGCGGCGGACCTCGACGAGCTCCTGGCGCGGATCGCCGCCCTCGCCGAGCCGGGGCGGTGGTTCGTGCTCAGCGGCAGCGTCCCGGCCGGGGTGCCGGACGGCATCTACGCCGGCCTGATCGAGTCGATCCACGCCCGGTGCGGGCGGGTCGTGCTGGACACCAGCGGCCGGCCGCTGCGGGAAGCCCTGGCGAGCCGTCCCGAGGTGATGAAGCCCAACGTCGAGGAGCTCGGCGAGCTGGTGGGGCGGACCCTCGACGGGCCCGCCGCCGTGCGTGCCGCGGGCGAGTCCCTGCTGGACCGCGGGGCCGAGCGGGTGGTGGTGTCGATGGGGGGCGACGGCGCGCTGTTCCTGGAGCGAGGGCAGGCCCTCCTGGCGCACCCGCCCCGGGTCGAGGTGCGCAGCACGGTGGGCGCGGGAGACGCCATGGTGGCCGGCATCGTCTACGGGATGCTCCACGGTCAGCCGCTGGCGGACCTCGCCCGGACGGCCACGGCCAGCGGCGCCTACGCGGTGACCCGCATCGGCGCCGGGATCGAGGACCGGGACGAGCACCGGAAGCTGATCGAAGGGGTCGAGATCGAAGCGTTGGGGTAACCGGAACAGGAGCACGCATCATGGCGAAGATCGTCGCGGTCACGGGCTGTCCCACGGGCGTTGCCCACACCTTCATGGCGGCCGAGGCGCTGAAGAAGACCGCCGCCTTCATGGGACATGAGGTCAAGGTCGAGACCCAGGGCGCCGAAGGAGTGAAGAGCCCGCTGTCGGCTGAAGAAGTGGCCGGGGCGGACGTGGTGATCGTCGCCTCCGACATCCACGTCGACATGGAACGGTTTTCTGGCAAGCCCATGGTGGCCGTGCCGGTCGTCGATGCCATCCGCAAGACCCGCGTGGTGATCGAAAACGCCCTCGCCGAGCTGAAGGAGGAAGTGGAGACGCTCGTGCCGGCTGCGGTGCCGGCGGCGGTCTCGGTGCCAGAGCCGGCGGCGCCCGCCAGCCGGCCGAAGTTCCTGGTCGGCGTGACGGCCTGTCCGACGGGGATCGCGCACACCTTCATGGCCGCCGAGGCGCTCAAGAAATCGGCCGCCGCCATGGGCCACGAGATCCGGGTCGAGACGCAGGGCTCGGTGGGCGCCAAGAACCGGCTGACCGACGAGGAGATCGGGCGCGCCGACGCCGTGATCGTAGCCGCCGACGCCTTCGTGGACACGGCCCGGTTTGCCGGCAAGCGCCTGTTCCAGACCACCACCAAGGCGGCCCTGCACGGCGGGCAGAAGATCATCGAGGAGGCCCTGGCGCTGCCGGAGCCGAAGGCCGGGTTGGCGGACTCGGTGGAGCAGCTCAAGAAAACGCGATCGTCCTCGCGGACCGGCCCCTACAAGCACCTGATGACGGGCGTCTCGTACATGCTGCCGCTGGTGGTCGCGGGCGGCCTGCTGATCGCGCTGGCCTTCGCGGTCGGCGGCCTGAACGCGGGCGACCAGGAGGGCACGCTGGCCTGGGCGCTGATGAAGATCGGCGGCGGCACGGCCTTCCAGCTCTACGTGCCGGTGCTCGCCGCGTTCATCGCCTACTCGATCGCCGACCGGCCGGGCATCACCTCCGGCCTGATCGGCGGCATGCTGGCGATGACCCTGGGCGCGGGCTTCCTCGGCGGCATCGCGGCCGGGTTCCTGGCCGGCTACACGACCAGGCTGATGAACGATCACATTAAATTGCCGGCGAATTTCGAGGGTCTGAAGCCGGTGCTGATCCTGCCTCTGCTGTCGACGCTGGTGGTCGGATTGATCATGATCTTCGTGGTCGGCCCGCCGGTCACGGCGGCGCTCAACGCCTTGACCGGCTGGCTGAACGGCATGCAGGCGACCAGTGCCTTGCTGCTGGGCGGCCTGCTGGGGGCGATGATGGCCTTCGACGTGGGCGGACCGGTCAACAAGGCGGCCTACACCTTCGCCGTGGGCCTGCTGGCTTCCAAGGTCTACGGCCCCATGGCGGCGGTGATGGCGGCGGGCATGACGCCGCCCCTGGGGGTGGCGCTGGCGGCGACGCTGTTCAAGAGCCGGTTCGACCAGGAGGAGAGGGACGCCAGCAAGGCGGCGGCCGTGTTGGGCATCTCGTTCATCACCGAGGGCGCGATCCCCTTCGCCGCCAAGGACCCCCTGCGCGTCGTCCCCGCCCTGGTAGCCGGCTCGGTCGTGACCGGCGCCATCGCGCTGGCGGCCAGCGTCGAGCTCATGGTGCCGCACGGGGGAGTCTTCGTCCTCCTGATCCCCCATGCGGTCAAGCACCTGGGCATGTACGTCGTGGCCATCGCCGCCGGCACGCTGGTCACGGCGGGCGTGCTGTATGTGACCAAGCGGCCGGTGGCTGTCAACGTGGCAAACATCTGACCTGCCAGCTTACGGCAGCGACGGCTTACGGCAGCGACGGCTTACGGTAGCGACGGGGTATTCTCGGCGAAGTACTCGTGGCTGTCGGCGTTGGCGACCGCCTTGTTCGGGGTCTTGGTCGCCAGCCTCTTGCAGGCCGTCTGGCCGTAGGCGTAGTCGTTGGTGCCCGCCACGACGGTGAAGTGGCTCGTCTCGTGGACCAGAGTGCCGGCCTTCGAGTCGGTGCCGGTCGCCGGCGCCGCGAAGAAGGCGCCGCACAGGTGCACGTGGTAGGGCTGATTGGTGTAGACGAAGGCGTAGAGGGAGTTGTCCGACGCACAGTCGCAGTCGAGCTGGAAGGTCTGGCCGGCGAAGGCGTTCTTGATGCTGTTGTAGTGCGTCTGCACCGTCGAGTAGCGCGACGAGGTGTAGGCGCCGAACCAGGTCGTGTAGCGCTGGCTGGTCGAGCGCGATGCCGTCGGCAGGCCCACCAGGTAGTTGTAGGCGTTGGTGGCGTAGCTCTGGGCGTTGGTGAGCGCGCTGCCGATCGACGTGATGTTGGCGTTGGAGCAGTTGAGGAAGGTCGGGGTCAGCGCCTTGGCGCCGGCCGGGCGCGCAACGAGCGCCTCGAACGCCGGCTCCTCGCCGCGGAGGTCCCGCCCCGTGAGGGAGATGGCAGCCATCTCGGACTCGAGGACATCCAGGACGCCGACGGCGGTCCGGCCGGCGCGGAAGTCCTGGCGGACCACGTCGATGCCGGTCGCGGCGAAGCGCACGGTGTAGTCGCCGGGCTGCCGCATGTCGTAGACCGACGAGAGATCGAACGTCGCCGACACGGTTTCGCCGGCCGGGATGCGGATGTAGTCGGCGGCCCGCGGCGCGGCGCGCTTGGCCAGGCGGCCCGTGTAGGGGACGCGCTCACCGTCGCGCTCGACGATCAGGAGGTCCGCTTCGAAGCCGGCCAGGGGAGTCTTCCACTTGAGGACGAAGAGATCGTCCGCGCCCTGGTTGGTGAGCGAGAAGCCGACGTTCACTGCATCCGACGTGGTGAGGGCCGCCTTTTCCACCGTCAGACGGGTGGCAAGAGCGGCATTCCCCAGCGAGCCGGCCATCGCGGGTGAAAGCGTTACAGCCAACAGGCAAACAAAGACAAAGCTCCAGAGCACCTGCTTCCGCATTGATCTCTCCTCGCTACCAAGAAGACTCCTGCAATCATTGCAGGAGCCCCCGAACGCACTACTAGAAGTAGTGCGCGGGCCCCATGGATGGGAGACAATGGAGTCCGGCGTGCCAGGCCTGGGCCCCCGGATGAAATCTTTTCGGCCGCCGCGCCACCTATGTTTGAACGCTGGACGACTCGATGGGAGGCGGTTCTGAATAGAAATGCCCAAAACCCACTGTCGATCGGAGGGTCCGAGGTTCGAGCTGTCCCGGCGCAGGCCTTCGCGGGCCGCGCTCACGTTCATCCTGCTCGCCGTTCTCCTGACGGCAGGCATAGCCGCTGCTGAACCCCCTTCCAACTCCGCGCATACGAGCGTTGTCCGCGCCGGCACGATCGGCGAGGTCCTCGCCGCCTGGCGACCGGCGGTCCACCTCTATGTCCTCGGCGACGCGGGCCTGGAGGAGGACGCCCTCCAGGAGCTCGCCGCATGGCTCGAGGACAGGCACTGGACCGTCCTGCTGGTCGCGGACGCGAGCGGCCAGACCTATCGGGATGCCGATGGCGTCGAGCGCCTGGGCGTGGACGCCCTCGAGTACGGCACCGGCCAGGGGATCCCGAGGCAGGCCGGTTTCCTGGCCCAGGTCCAGCCGCGCTCCAAGGAGCCGGATGGCGCCATCCTCACGATCGTGATGGCCCAGCGCGCCCTGTTCTACACCGGCTCCGAGGCTCAGGACCGCCGCGGCCTCGGCGAGAGCCAGTTCCGCGGCAACCTCGACCGCTGGGCCGTCGAGGCGATGCGGTCGAGCGGCGACGTCGTCTCGGCGGTCAAGAACACGGTCACCAACATCGACGGCTTCCTCGATGCGGCCATCGAAGAAGAAGTCCGGGCGGCGGCCGAGGCCCGGGCCCAGGCCGCGGCCGAAGTCCAGTCCGCCGCCAGGGCGTTGGAGACCCTGGAGCAGAAAGCGGCCGGTCTGCTCGCCGCCCGCCCCGGGCTGACCGGAGAGCTGGTCCGGCCCGACCTCCAGGCGATCCGGCAGCAGATCGCCGCCGCCGAGGCCTCACTCACGGAAAATCCCGTTGAGGCGACCCGGGCCGCCGAGGCCGTCCGCCAGCAGGTCCTGGCGCGGATCCGGGCGATCGACGGGTATCCTGCCGTCGGCGAAGCCCTGAAAGCAGCGCGGGCTCGCCTCGCCGCAGTCGAGCGGCGCGAGCGGGCCGCGGCGGCTCAGGATGAGCTGTCGAGGGCCCGCCGGGCTCTGGCAACGGCGCGTAGGCTCTATGACCGGGGCGCTCCGGGTTATATCGAGAGGCTGGGGGCCGCGAAAGGTGCTCTGGCCGAAGCTGATTGGCAGGTCTCGGCCGCCGATGCCGATGCCCGCCTCCGGCGCGGCGCGGGCCGCTTCCTGCTTTTCCTCCTGGCGGCCGGGCTCCTGGCGGCCGGATTCGTCTTGAACCGCCGGCGCCGTGGGGTCAAGCTCGAAGCCGAGAGTCTCCTGGCCGCCTGGCGTACCGCCCTCGACCGGAAGCTCGAGGTGCTCTTCGACGAGCTCGAGCGGCGTGTGGCCCGGTTCGTCGGCCCGGCGAGCGGGGAGGGGATGCGGCCTCACGCCGGGGAGACCCTGCGGCTGGCCCGTCAGATCCGCTCGGACACCGGCTCGCTCTACATCCTCTGGACCAGCGCCAGCAGCGTCCTGGAGAAGGCCGAGGCCCTGATCCGGGCGAAGGGGCTCGCCGCCCTCTACAACTTCTTCTTCCCCGGCCGCTACGGGAGGGGGATCACGCTGCTCAAGGACGAGCCGGTCCCCTTCGATCCCGGGGATGGGCTGCCGCGGCTGTTCGGGGCCGAGCGCACCTGGCGGGACGATCTCCTCGGCGATCTCGCGAGCTACGAGCCGTTCCGGAAGTCGTTCCAGGAGATCGTCGACGAGCTCGATCTGCGCGCCGCGCGGGCCGTTGAGGCGCTCGGCGTCGTCGAATGGGGTGTGACCCAGGGGCCCTCGATCCTGGAGGAGACCGGAGGGCGGCTCCTCCTGACGGCCTTCGGAAGGGCGGAGATCGAACGGGCAAGCGCCGCCGACGGGCTGTTCCGCGTCCCGGCGGTCTTCGCCGAGGCCGTACCGGCGGCGGAGGCCCTCCTTGCCCGGGCCCGTGCGCTGTTCCCGACCGACCCCGTCGGCGCCTTGCGGGGCGACGGCGCCCGGGCGCGGCGGATCGCCGTGGAAGCCGCTCAGCTTACCGGGCTGGTCGCCGGTGCCCGGCGCGGGGTGCTGCCGGCCGTCGAGAGCGGCGCCGCGGCGCTCCGGGAGGCCGCGATCGCCACCCGCTGGATCGAGGAGGAGCGGAGCGGGCTCTCCGGGAGCGCGGACCTCCTGGCGGCGCGGGCCGCTGACGGCGAAGTCTTCCCGGGGATCGAGGAGCTGGCGTTGAGCCTGGCCGGTCTCGGCGTGCGGGTGGAGCGCGCGGTCGCCCTGTCCAAGACCCTGGGAGAGACGGCGCGGCCGGAGATCCTCAGGGTCGCCGAGGTTGTCCAGGCGTCCCGCCTGGAGCTGGGTGGCGCTCTGAGGCTCCCTCCGGACCGGATGCTGCGGGAGGAGGGTGCCGATCCCTCGGAGCGTCTGGACGGCGCGGGCGGTCAGGCCGGTGCGGCCCAGGCGGCGCTGGGCACCGGAGGTCTGGACGCGGCCGAAACGGCCCTCGCCGAGGCGGCCCGGCTCACGGCGGAGGCCAAGGCGATCGTCGAGGCCTCACGGCAGGCCCTCGTGGCCCAGGAGGCCACCGTCGTGGAGCGGCGCGCCGAGACGGAACGCGTCGAGCGGCTCCTGCCGGACCATGACCGGGTCCTCGCGGGGATCCGGGAGGCGTATGCCGCGACCGTGCTCTTCCTGCGCGCCGGCGACCCTGATCGTCCAGGCGCCGATCATCCAGGCGCCAACGGTACCCTCGCGGACAACCTGGAAGAGGGCCGCGTCCACGTCGGGCTCGCCCACGAAAAGCTCGACCGGGCCATCGCCGCCTTCCGGATCGGCCATCTGCTGGCGGCGGCCGGGCTCCTGAGGGAGGTCAGGGAGCACCAGGAGCTCACGGTTCATCGGCTGGAGGAGATCGCGGAGAGGGCGGCCCGGCTCGACAGGACCGTCGCGAGCAACCGGGAGCTCCTGGCGGACCTGGAGGGCCGGGTGCGGGAAGACCAGGCCGCGGTCGCGGGCGATCCGCGGACCATGCAGCCGACCGTGGCCGCTTTCGAGGACGGCGCGCGCCGGGTCCGGCAAGCCCGCCGCCTGGTGGAAGCCGATCCGGGCGATCCCCTCGTTGCCGAAGACGAGCTGCTCGCCGCCCAGGCCGTTCTGGGCGACGTCCACGACCGTCTGGCGCCGGGCGACCGCCTCCGCTTCGCCGAGGCGCAGAGCAGCGTCGGCGCGGCGGCCCGGCAGCTCGCGGCGGCCGGCAAGCTGGCCCGGCACGCGGCGCAGGACGGGATTCCCGACAGCCCCGAGATCGGCCGCGGCCTCGCCGCCCTGGGATCCCTGGCGTCCGCTCAGGCCCAGGCCCGGGAGGCGTTGAGAGTCCCTCACGGGGACTGGAATGCGCTCGACGCCGAGGCCGATCGGATCACCGCCGAAGGAGCCCGCTGGGCCGCGACGCTCCAAGGCGAGATCGCCGCCGGCGAGAGGGCTGCCGCGGCCCTCTCCGGAGCCTCCGGTACGGTGCGGGAGGCCGGCTCCTGGCGGGGGGACTACGGGGTTTTCGTCTCGGGGAGCCCGGGCGCCGGCAGCCTCTCCCGGGCGAGGTCCCTGCTCGAGCGGGGGCGGTATGCCGAGGCCGGGCAGGAGGCTGAGAGCGCCCGCTCGGAAGCCGCCGACGCCATAGCGGCCGCGGAGGAGCAGGTGCGCCGCCTGTGGGAAGAGGAGCAAAGAGAGGAGGAGAGCCGCCGGCGCGAATCGGCCTCCAGCTTCGCCGCGTCGAGCAGCAGCTCCGGATCGGAGAGCTCCAGCTCGGGAGGCGGGAGCAGCTCCGGATCGGGAAGCTCGAGTTATGGGAGCAGCGGCTCGGGCAGCGGCAGATCCGGCTGGTAGCTCCCTCTGGATTGCCAGCAGGGCGGCGGTGATTGGAGCGGCGAGGCGTTCGCCTCGCCGCTCCCGAAGGTGGCAGCCAGACGTTCCTATTCGTTGGCCCGACCACGCGGGACATGCATCTCGATGGAGATATGCTGGGCGAAGAGCTCGAAATCGCCATCGGTGGTAAGGATCGGGATTTCCAGGCGTTGGGCTACCGCACAGATCAGAAAGTCCGTATTTGACCCCTGGAGCCCTCGCCCGCGGCACAGATTGAAGAGCTCCGCCGCCTTCTCATGATCCGCCGTCGTTACCGAGAGATCAGGAAAGGCACCCAACCGGGATCGTAATTTTTCGAATTGTGAGGCTTCACGAATACCGGAAAGGATCTCCTGCCGGATTGCCCCCAGCAGGTGAGCCCGCATCTCGCGAACCAGGTCAGCGAGCTCGGTGACAGCGGGATGGGTCGGCCCGAGTTGCCGCCGCCGCAGGGCCAGGGACCAAACGCTGGTATCCACAAGGACGCTCAGCCGTGGCTCCTCTGCTTCTTGTAGTCGTACTCGGCGTCATAGTCGATCTTGCCGAAAAGGTCCAGAATCTCAGCCTGCCGGCGACGCTCGATGTACTCCTTGAGGGCCTCGTTGACAGTCGCTCGTTTCGTTCGGTGCCCTCCGACCTGAAGGGCTTCGTCTAGGAGATCGTTGTCGATTGCTAGGTTGGTCGGCATACAGGTGTACCTCCATTCTACACAATAACACGAACAGGACTGTGTAAGTGGTGGTGACTGCTGATCCCTGAGCTAGCCCGCCCGCCACCCTAGTCGGTCTTGCTGCTTTCACCAGCAAGAATCGGATAGCCGCGATTCTGGCCAGGTTCTAGTCTCTCTTTGGCTTCGGGATCGGTCCCGGAGCCAACGCGAGAGGGACCTGACCATGCACCGATCCGTCAATCCGGCGATCCTCTATTTCGGCACCCCCGTCGTCCTCGTGAGCACGTGCAACGAGGACGGCTCGGCGAACATCGCTCCCATCTCCTCCGCCTGGTGGCTCGGCTGGAGCTGCATGCTGGGTTTCGGCGCCCTGTCGAAGACGCCGGCCAATCTCCTGCGCAGCCGCGAGTGCGTCCTGAACCTGCCATCCGTCGCTCAGGTGGCGGCGGTCGACCGGCTCGCCCGGCTGACGGGCTCCGACCCGGTCCCCCCGCACAAGGCGGCCATGGGCTACCACTTCGAGCCGGACAAGTTCGGCGCCGCCGGGCTCACGCCCCTGGCCTCCGAGACCGTGGAGCCGCCGCGGATCGCCGAGTGCCCCGTGCAACTCGAAGCCGTGCTCGAAGCCAGCCATCCGATGGCCGCCGGCGATCCCGACCGGCGCGGCCGGCTCGTGGGCCTGGAGGTGCGGATCGTGCGCGTCCACGTCGAGGAGAGCCTGCTCCTCGACGGCTACGACGACCGGATCGATCCGGAGAAGTGGCGGCCGCTGATCATGAGCTTCTGCCAGTTCTTCGGCCTGGGTCCGATCGCCCACCCGTCGCGCCTGGCGGAGATTCCGGAGTCGGCCTATCGGCCCGTGCGGAGAGTTGCGGCGTAGGTTCCCTGGGAGACCTGACAACCCCCTGGCGGGACGAGCCCGGCTCCTGAGAACCGGGCTCGCTAGGACAGGTGGGATCCTAGGCGGGTCGGCAGCCCTTTGCGCAGGCCGCGTCAGCGAAACACTGGTTGGAGTAGGTTTGGCCGTCAGTGCATGTGACAGGCGCGAAGATGAGAGGACAGATGGCGTTCGGGTCGGGCACGCAGCGATCGGCCCAGGAGACAGCCTCCGTCGCTCCGGTGAGAGCAAGGGCCAGGAACAATCCGCGGACCAGGGTGGCTTTCTTCATGATGGGACTCCTTTCTGGTTCGTGTCTCGCCCGAGCCGGCCTCGTTGACCGGCCCTCCTTGGGGCGAGGCGCCACTGTACAGAAGAATCCAGAGATATGCAACCTTTGCTATGGATCGTCTTGGCGGCGCGAACGGCAAGCCGGCGCTCTCGGCGGCGTGACCGCGAGGCGGGCGGCGGAGCGCATCCCCTGGAAGGCGCTTCAACGCCAGAGGGAACGACGTCTTCCCTGCTTCCGGCGTCTCAGAGATCGAGGGAACGAATTGTTCCCTCGTGCCGATGGGCTGCGGATCGAGGGAAGGTGGCGTTCCCTCCGTCCAGCGCTTCGCCGAACCAGGGAACGAGACATTCCCTTTTCTCGGCGTTCTGAAGATCGGGGGACCATGACGTTCCCTGCTTTCGCCGGCTCAGCGATCGAGGGAAGGTGACGTTCCCTCCTTACGGTGGCCCAAAGATCCGGGGAAGGCAGTGTTCCCTGGGATGGCTGATCCTCCGTAAGAAGGGAAGGCAGCGTTCCCTCGGTTTCTGAGGCGTCGGAAGGAGGGAACGGATCGTTCCCTTCGTCTGCGAAGCGTCGGAAGCGGACGGCGCATCGTCCTCGCTTCAGCAGAAGCAAAGGCCAGAGGCGACGATGGAGAAGAGGGTGCGCCGAGAGGCCGCCTCGAGGATTTGAGCTGGCGCGCGGGGAGAGGACGTGTCGTCGGGCGGCAACGAAGCAGTTTTCAATCCGGCCGCTCAGTTGCGCTCTTCGAGCCGGGGCCGGTGACGCCGGGAGGTGGTGGTGAGAGCCGCGTTTTCCCCGCCGCGGAGACTTCCGAAGCGGTGTGGGTGACTCGTCTGGGGTCGTCTCTACGGTGCGATAACGTGTTGGCGGAGGGTGGGGTCAAGGCGACGCTGTACCCTCAACCCCGATCGTCCGGCGTGCCTCCAACGCTCCGTAGAGACGACCCCAGACGGGTTACGAAGAGTTTTCGGAGGCCTCCCACGTCGGGGCGTCTCCGGGGCGGAGGAAACGCTCGCTCCGCCAATTCCTTCAGCCGTCACCAGCCGGTGGACGTCCCGAGCTCCGCCCCCGTAGACCCCTGCCGGAGGGAATCAAATGCGCAGAGCGATCTGGATCGGTGTCATCGCCGTGCTCGGAATGACGGTTCGTCCCACCGCCGCGGCCGAGCCGCCGAGGCTCAATATCCTCTTCATCACGTCGGACGACCACCGCTGGGACGGTCTGGGAGCGGCGGGCAATCCGGCCATTCACACTCCGGAGCTCGACCGTCTCGCCGCACGGGGGGTCTACTTCCGGCAGGCCACGACCCACGTCTCCCAATGCCTGCCGGTGCGGGCGACCCTGCTGACGGGGCTCACGGTCCACCAGCATGGCGCCTATACCCATGAGGACCAGCGCGCGGACGTGAAACGGCCCGAGGCGTTTCGCGACATTCCCACCCTGCCCGGATTGCTGCGGGAGGCGGGCTACCGGACGGTCCTGGTGGGCAAGTGGCATCTAGACGCCGACCCGTGGCTCAGCGGCTTCTCGGAGGTGCGGACGTGGTTGCCGGGAGGCGCCACCCTTTACAAGGATCCGGAACTGGCCCGGGGCAATACTCGGCAGACGGCCGAGATCAAGGGCTATACCCAGGAGATCCTCGCCGACGACGCCATCGGCTTCCTGCGCGGCCCGGCAGGGGGAAAGGAACGGAAGGAGCCGTTCTTCCTGTGGCTGGCCTTCACGGCACCGCACGTGCCGCTCGGTCCCAACCCGCCGGCGGTGGAGAAGCTCTACGCGGACAAGCCGCCCGCCGAGCTGATGCCGCCGGGCTTCCCGCGCGGTATCCCCACGAACGACTGGCGGCATTACGACGAGGCGGTCAGTGATCTCGACCGGCAGGTGGGCCGCGTCCTGGCCGCACTCGGGGAGGCGGGGCTCGCGGAGTCGACGGTGGTGGTCTTCCTGGGCGACAACGGCCACATGATGGGCCGCAGGGGGATGGGTGCCAAGGGAGCGGCCGGCAAGGTGGTGCCCTACGAGGACTCGATCCGCGTCCCCCTGATCGTTTGGTCGCCGCGCCTGAAGAACCTCGCCGGCCCGTCCGACCTGCCGGCGTCGAGCCTCGACCTGCCGCCGACTCTCCTGCGGATGGCGGGAGTCCAGCCGCCGGCTATCTGGGCGGGGCGGGACCTCGCCGCCGCGCTCCGCAAGGAGCCCGGGGCGATCCTCGAGGACGCCTTCTCGGAATGGGCCGACGAGAAGAGCGAGGCCTGGGGCGGCTTCGCCTTCCGTTCCGTGCGCACCCCCCGCCACAAGCTCATCGTCTGGCGCGATGCCGCCAAGCCCGACGAGCTCTACGACCTCGCCGCCGATTCCGGGGAGGAGAAAAACCTCATCGATCAGCCCGAGTCCCAGGAGATCCGCCGGGATTTGGCGGCTCGCCTGCGCGTCTGGATGGAGCGCACCAGCGATCCGGCGCTGCGGTGGCCGAAGCTCTTGAGGAGGCCATAGGGGGCCCCATCTCCTACCGTTCCAGCTCCCGCCACGATAAGCTTGCCGGCACAACCCGTCCGTTCAGCGGAGTGGAGGCTTGATGCGCAAAGCGGCTTTGGTGGCGGTGCTGTTGGCGGTTCATGGCGCGGCGGGAGCGGGTTTGCCTTCGTTTCCCGATCTAGACACATCGGCGCGTGTTCGGCGCCAGACGGCGGACCGCGCGTCCGTGGTGATCTATCGCTCCGGCCTGGAGCGCCTCGAGGCCTATACCCGGTCGCGCCTGGACCTGTTCCCCGCAGCCCGATCACGCGGTTCCCGGCTGCTGAGCGAGAACGACCGCCAGGAGGTGCGCGGCACCTGGAAGGCCTTGCTGGATTATTACCTCGCGCTCGATTCGCTGGCGCGCTATCACGCCGAAGCCTATGCGCTGGCCGGCACACGGGAGCTGGTCCCCTCGTTTCACCTGGCGCGCGGCGCCTTCCTTGCTCAGTACCGCTTCGCGCTCGACTTCATCCAGCGCACCGACAACGATCCGAAGCTCGCCATTCTGCTCAACGATGCCGTGCCGGAGCTCGGCTTGCCGAGGGGCAGCTACGATCAGTTCAAGTTCCGCTATCTGAACGTCGCGGCCGCCTCGCAGTTCGCCGCCTACGGCACGGTCGCGCGCCTGCTGCCGGTGCCCACGGATCCGGATCTGGCGCGGGCGATCCGGGAGGACGAGGCCCGCATCTGGAAGGCCGGAAAGGGGAAGGCCGAGGCGCTCACCGCGGTCAACGCCGTGAATGTCGTCAAGAAGCTCGGGTCCCGCTTGTCCTTCCCGGTGCAGGCCGGGATTTCGGAGTGGATGGGCGATACGAAGGTGCTGCGCCAGGGCCGCGCGCTCATCTCCCCGGAGCAGATCGCGGCGATGCGCCCGCGTCTGGAGCCGGGCGACGTCCTGCTGGAGCGGCGCAAATGGTACATGTCCAACGTGGGGCTGCCGGGCTTCTGGAGCCACGCCGCGCTGTACGTGGGCACTCCCGAGGAGCGGCGCGCCCGCTTCGGCGGCCCGGAGGTGCGCCGCTGGGTGGTGGCGCAGGGCGAGGCCAGCGGCGACCTCGAGAGGCTGCTGCGGCGCCGGTACCCCAGGACCTACGCACTCGCCCTCGCTCCGCAGGAGGACGGCCACGTGCCGCGCGTGCTCGAGGCGATCAGCGAGGGCGTCGTGTTCACCACGCTGGAGCACTCCGCCGCCGCGGACTCGGTCGTCGCCCTGCGTCCGCGCCTCGAGGCCGTGGAGAAGGCGCAGGCGCTGGTGCGGGCGTTCCGCTACATGGGCCGTCCCTACGACTTCAATTTCGATTTCCAGACCGACTCGGCGCTGGTCTGCACGGAGCTGGTCTACAAGGCCTACGAGCCCGCCCCGGGTTTTCGGGGTCTGCGTTGGAAGCCGGAGGAGATCGTCGGCCGCACCGCCGTCCCGGCGAACTCGATCGCGCGCCAGTTCGCCGAGGAACCCACCGGCCAGCTCGCGATGGTGCTGTTTCTGGACGGACAGGAGCGGCTGGGCACGGCGGTGGAAGCCGGCGTCGAGGAGTTCCGGCAGAGCTGGCGGCGCCCGAAGTGGCATGTGTTGGTGCAGGGCAGGTAGGTGACACAGAGATCTCTGTTCTTGCAGATGCATAGACTTTCCAAGTTCCTCATTGTGGTCTGTGGTGCCGGGATCTTTATGGATTCTGCCGGCTGTAAGAAAGCGTCTTCGGAGCGGGAACCGTTGGCCCCTCTGGTTGAGTCGTTAGGAAACGAACGGCCGTTAGAGGCCCGATTGACCGGCGGCTTCACTTATGTACCCTGCCGGCAATCCTCCGCCGTGGGCCTGGAGTGTACGCGGTGCGGAGAGAGGCCGGAGGGAACGAGTCGGCGAGCCGTGGTCCTGGCAATTGACAGGATTGCCAGGCAGATTCGAAAGCCGCCCATAAGGCTTCAAGCCGAGGCCGTCGCGGACCTAGTCTCGGGTTCTGAGCAGGAAGTAATTCGAGCAGTCCAGAATCTTGAAAAAGCAGCCCGTGAGAGTGGTGATGCGAAGATTCTGACCGACCTCGCCACTGCATACGTTGAGCGCGCGTGTCGCGACCACTCTCCTTATGATTTAGTGCGAGCGCTCACGACTGTGGATCGCTCTGTCACGGCAGATCCGCGGTTACCCGAAGCACTCTTCAATCGCGCACTAATCCTCGAACGACTCCACCTCAACCGGCAAGCGATTGAAGCTTGGACCAGGTATCAGGCCGTTGACCACGACTCTGACTGGTCCCGTGAGGCGGAGCGCCGAATCCGTAGGCTCTCCGGTCCGTCACACGCTATCTTCGATGACGGCAGGCGGTCAGCCCTCACAGCGGCAGCCTCCCGCGGCGACAGGGACGTAGTGCTTCGATTGGTAAAGACCTTCCCCCAGGCGGCGAGGGAACTGGCGATGAACGAGCTCCTTACAAACTGGGGCGAGAGCCTTATGGCTGGTCAGAGGCCTGCCGCCGCGAGCTCTCTCAATGCCGCACGCGAGATCGGCGAGGCTCTGCGTAGCAGCGGAGGCGACAGGATGGTTGCGGACGCCGTCGAGCGGATCGACCGGCTTTCGGTGAGCGCACCGAGCACTGTCGGCCGTTTGGCTCGTGCACATGCGGCCTATGGAGCCGCGACCCGGCTGTTCCGCGAGCTTTCAGTCGAAGCGGCTGGCTCGAAATTCAGGGAAGCGCGCGAGGAATTTTCGATTTCCGACAGTCCAATGGTGTTGTGGGCGGAATGTGGTCTCGCGGGTGTCGAGCTGTCACGCCACCGCTACGAGCCAGCTTTCGAGACGTTTGCCACCCTCGCAAGGGGGATCGATCGCCAATTCTATCCAGCGCTTTATGGACGCATCTCCTGGGGCATGGGGCTGGTCCGTGGACGCCAGGGAAGATTGACGGAGGCACTCGACCACTACCGAGATGCAGAGGCGGCATTCGGGGCGGTGCATGAAATGTATAATGAGTTGACCATGCAAAGCATGAGCGCTGAGGGCTTGAAGCTCTTGGGACAAGACGAGCAGGCGTGGATCTACCGCCACCGAGCGTTGACCGCCCTGACGGAGATGCCTGCTGGACGTCAACTCCACAACCTGCTTTGGGAGGCTGCGGATGACCTGCTTCGCAGCGGTCAAGCAGCCGCGGCAAGAGCTTTTCAAGAGGAGGGTGTCGAGGTCGCGCGGGAGTCGCGAGAGCCCTTCATGATCGCGGAGGCCCTCCACCGGCGGAGTCGCATCCTTGCCACGCTTGGCCAGCGCGAGGATGCGTTGCGCGATATTTCCGAGGCACGTGCCGTCAACTCCCGTGGTACCAGTGAGATCACACGTGCGACGACAATCGCGGATATCGATCGTGCCGAAGGGGAGATCCGGCTCCCGGGCAATCCGCAAGGAGCTTTGGCTCTGCTCACCCGCGCTGTCGAATCCTTTCGCGAGGCTGGAAGGCCCGCGGAGGAGATCTTGAGCAGATTGATGCGCGCCCGTGCATATCTCGGTATTGGGCGCGAAGCCGAGGCGGAAATCGATCTGGTTGCGGCCCTCGCCTTGTTCGAAGCCGAGCGTGAAGCGATAGGCGTCCCTTCCTTCCGCCAATCCTTCTCCGAAGCCGCGCAGAGCTTGTTTGACGATATGATTCTTGTACAAGCCGAGCGCCACCGCGATCCCCGTCGAGCGCTCATCATGGCAGAGCGAGCTCGTAACGTACCGGGAGAATACGGAGATCGTGCGGGGAATGGGCCTGACACCCTAGCGCAGCTCGATTTGAGCCGGATTCCGGTCGACGTCGCGCTGATCGAGTATGCCCTCTCAGGTGACCGGCTGCTGGTCTGGATGATACAGCGCGGTGGTATCGAATTCGTGGATCGGAGGATCTCTCCTGTAGTCTTTGCGTCGCGGGTGTCTGAGTTCATCGCCGCGGTTCGCGGGGGCTCCGAGCGGGTGATCACGGATGCTTCGGCGAAGCTTTACGATAACCTGATCCCCCCTTCAGTGGAGGAACTGCACGAGTCGGTCCAGTTGGTGTTCATTCCCGATCGCATTCTCAATGGCGTACCGTTCGCGGCGCTCAAGAATCCACGGACCGGACGTTATCTTGTGGAGGAGCGCGCCTCTAGCATTGTCCCCAGCATCGCGCTATACCTCGCAAGCTCCGCGCACGGAAGCACTCGCGGGCGCGAGCACTGGAGTGCGCTGTTGGTCAGTAATCCGAAGTTCGACAGAAGAGTCTTCCCGTTTGTGGATCTGCCTGGAGCCGCCGCCGAAAACGCTAAAGTAGGAAAACTCTATGGGGATCGTCTGATCCTCGCGGGCCCCGAAGCGACGCGCTCCCGCCTGCTCGCCGAAATGGACCGTCACGAGGTCTTCGGATTCGCCGGTCACGCCGTTTTCAATCCGCACGCTCCTGAAGATTCTTACCTCGTAACAGCCCCGGAGCCGTCCGATCGGGGAACCATCCTGGCGCGTGACATCGCCGCTTTACAGTTTCACCGGCTTCGGCTCGTAGTCCTTTCGGCGTGTCACACCTCCGCCGCCACGGACAAGAGGATCGGCGGCCTCTCCGGCCTGGCGAGGCCTTTCCTCGAAGCCGGGGCTTCGGCCGTGCTGGCGACCCTGTGGGACGTCGACGACGCTGCAGCGGGCCGCTTGTCCGTTGAGTTCCACCATCAATTACGGGGGTCCGGAGATGCTTCGATGTCGCTACGCGCCGCGCAGCTCTCTTTGCTCCGTAATAGTCGTTTATCAACCCGCTCGCCGAAACACTGGGCTGGATTTCAGGTAGTCGGCGGACTCCGATAATGCAGGCTCAAGGAGGGACTATGGCTTTTGACTTGGATATCCTCATCACTGGCATCTGTGCATTTGTAGAAAACAAGAGTAGCACTAAAATCTGTGTGGTTATGCCCAGTACGGATAACTACAAAAGTGCACTCGACGGCGAGGTGCTCTGCCCTCACGAGGGCTACATCGAACAAAATTATGCTTTTGGGCGTACGCCTCTCAGGTGGCAGCGGTTGAGCTTTGACATTAAGGGTGGTGATAATGATTACATCAAGCTGCCTGTGGCAAGTAAAAATGATCTTGGATTGATTGATTTGAAGGATTCGGGTGTTATGAAGGAGACGAACCCGGATATAGTTTTAGACACGCCGCCAGAAACGGTGCTGGCACAAGTTTGCTTGGACAGAGGTGGCGTCGAGCTAACTGATGGAGGTGTGTGGACGTTTGATCCTAAGGGAGTGGTCGTGGAGTTGAAGGTGGCTCACGAGATCACCATCAAGCTCAAGCAGATAGAAAGTGCGGAGGCGATTTTGAAGCCCTTCAACGGTGGAAAACCAATCACTATAAAAATCAATCCTGCTAGATTTCCCTCTGCTGCTCTGCGGGTTGTAAATACTTGTAAGCTCAGTGCGAAGCCAGGAGAGGGCTATTTGCGACGCGATAGGGATTTCAAATGGTATTATGAGCTGTTGAAAGATTTTTCTAGTTCAGAGCTTTATAGCGCGGATCTGCAGATACCTCGTTATAAAACTGGCGCTTTAATCGGCGGCAATAATTGCTTCCCATCTCGCTTGGAGCGTGTAGACTTTTAGCGCGGCGCGAACATCCGAACGATCTGCGTAACATGCCTCGCCCCATCGCGAACGCTCACGGTGAACACCGCCCGCTCGTCGAGCCGCACCCTCCGCGGCAGCAGCAGGCGGAGGACGGTCCCCTCGGGATCGACCGGTCTCTTCGCGGCCAGGTTGGCACCGGGGGCGACGGAGCCCAGACGGAGGTTGCAGGTGACGGTGAGGCTGGCGGGCACGACGCCGCTCTCGGTGTCGAAGGCTGAGATTTCCAGGGCGTCGATGCTGCCGGCGGCCCACGCCTGAGCGGTGGAGGGGCGGAGCACCAGGGTGGGCCGCAGGTCGTCTTCCAGGAAGCCCCAGGGGGTGCCGAGTTGGATGGGGGCTCCGAGATCGATCCAGCGGGCGAGGGTCAGCTTCTCCTCGGGCAGCATCCCCGGCACACCGACGCCGGCGGGGTGGGCGGCGGAGGGGGTGAAGTCGAGGTCGTCCGTCCGCGCGTCGTTGCTCCGGCCGTCCAGGCGCTCGCCCCAGACTTTCCACATCAGGAGGCTCTGCCGCGACTGGAAGCCCCTCAGATAGCGGGTGAGCTGCGGCAGCCACCACTGCTCCTCGCCGCCCGGCGGGGCCGGCGAGCGCTCGGCGAAGGTGTCGAGGGCGAGGCGGAAGTAGGCGCCCGGCCAGGCGACGCCGTCGCGGTCGATGCGTGCCGTGGAGCGGGCCAGGGGCAGGCCCGCGGCGGGGTTCGTCCCGCCGTGGCAGGAGGCGCAGCGCTTCTCCAGGAGGGGCTCGACGTTGCGGAACCATTCCAGGGTCATCTGGTGGGCGGCGACCGTGCGCACTCCGGGCTGACCGGCGCGCGAGAGGGATAGCAGGGGTGTCGAGCGGGCGAGGTCGGGGATGGCGTAGCCGGGCTGGGCCGCCGCCGTGGTCTCGAAATCGAGCGGCTCCTTGCTGTGGGCGTGGCAGCCGCCGCAGTCGTAGCGCGCCTCGCCGGGCCGCACCTGGTGCCAGGTCTGGGCCATGTTGAGCGCCATGCCCCGGCGGTCGAGGGTCTGGAAGGTGACCGAGGCGTCGGCGGGGATGCGGGCCAGGAAGCTGGTGTCGTCCTCGAACGAGCCGTCGGGCCGGAGCAGGCGGGCCGCGCCGGGTTTGCGGACCGGGATCTCGCCGAGGATCCGCATGCGCTCGCCTCCCGCCACGTAGAACCTGCGGCCGTTGTTCGGATAGCTGCGGTCCGTGGCAGGGAGCTGGAGCAGGATGCGCACGGCCCAGACTTCGTCGTCCCGGTAGACCCCGGCGTCGCCGCCCTGGCGCACCCAGCGGTACGGCGCCTCGTCGCCGGTGTTGAACGGGTCACGGTCTTCCCAGAAGCGCCCGGCCGAGGCCGCCGTGTCGCGCCAGAGGAGCGACGAGCTGCCGAGGAGCCCGAACGGCTCGCCGGGAGTGAGGCGCTCGGCGCGGATGGCGGCGTCCGAGAGCGCGGGGCGGGCGGCCGGACCGTCGACGCCGTAGAGCTGGCGCCAGGTCACGACCGGCCGCGGCCACTGGAGGTTGAAGCCGTCCTCGGCGACGACCGTGACGAGCTGCGGCGGCCGGCCCGGCTGGCTGGCAGGCGGCGCGGGGATGGGGGCGGCGTCGGGGATGAGGACGATCTCGCCGTGGTAGCGGGGGAGGGCCGTGCCCAGGGAGACGTAGATGCCGTTGTGGTTGGCCGGACCGGGCGCGTAGACCGCCAGCAGGTCGGCCCGGGCGGGGTCGCCCACCGTGCTGGGCGCCGCCGACGGATGGGTGAATTTGCCCCGGCGGTCCGGCCCGGCGCAGGGGGCGGGGCCCTCGATGCCGGAGGAGCCGTAGGCGTTCTCTTCCCAGCCCGGGCAGGGAGCCGGGAAGTCGGCCGGGGTGGTGAACGGGGTGAGCAGGACCTGGCCCGCGCGGTGGAAGGGGACCTTGCCGTCCGTGCCGTCGGAGGGGGTCGCGTCGGGGCTGCCGAAGTCCGGCCCCGGCGGGTCCAGGGGATAGCGGACAAGGTCGCCGAAGCCGTTGTTGTTGAGGTTGTAGTAGCGGGTGACGACCAGGTCGCCGCCCGGCATCTGGGTCGCGAAGTGGTGGACGAGCGAAGGCTCGGAGAAGCCCGAGAGGCCCATCCAGCCGCGGCCGTCCGGGCCGATCACCCAGAGCGGGAACTGGCGGGGATCGCGCAGCCCGTGCTCTTCCCAGCTCGAGAAGGTCACGCGGCCGTCGAGGAGCACCTGGGGGTGGAGGGCCATCGCCAGGTTGAGATGGCCGATCAGCTCCACGTTCGAGCCGTCGTCGTCCATCGCGAAGAGCTGCATCACCCGCTGGCCGCTGCTCAGCTCCTTGGGCGGAAGGAAGTTGTTGCGGTTGGAGGTGAAGACGATCCTGCCGCCCCCGGCCCAGGTGCCGCCGGTGTTGAAGACGCCGATGCGGGGGTGGTTGCCGCCCGCGTCGCCGGGGGTGAAGCGGGCGCCGTTGCCGGTGTTGGGAGTGAGGGCCTGGGTGGTGAGGCGCACGAGCTTGCCCGTATCCAGGTTGAGCTTGTAGAGGTCGGCCCCGGCCGTCGAGAGATAGGGTCCGTCGCCGCGCTGCCGGTTGACGCTGGTCAGGTCGTGGTACCAGGTGAAGAGCACCCACTTGCCGTCGAAGGAGACGTTGGGGTCCGACACTGAGCCTACGGAGAGAGCCCGGCCCGCCGGAGTGCCGACCTGGGGGCGGTAGCGCTCCTGGGGGAACAGCACCTCGCGGCTGCCATCGCGCTTGAGCCGCACGAGCTGGGCGCCGGGATCGGGAGTCAGCGGCCGGACCGTATCAGGCCAGGAGCTGTTGCGTGCCTCCACGCCGGCGCCAAAGTACGGAGCCCGGACGTAGAGGAGATCGTAGGGGAGAGGGCGGACGACGTCGGCCTGGGCAGGCGCGAGGCTGCCGAGGAGCATGGCCAGGGCGAGTAGGCCCACGGCTCTCCTGAGGAAGAGGGCGTGCTTTTCCGGGCCAACGGCCTGGGTTCCCTTAGCCCAGCCCATCGGGCTGGGTTCGTGGGATCGGCCGCGGGCTTTCCCGGAAATCGTGCCGCCTCCTCGACCCAGGGCGTTGCCCTGGGCTGAGGGATTACGGCCCGTTGGGCCTCCTGAACAGGGCACTTCCTCAATTTTCATCTGCTCGCCCGCCAAGCAGACGGAGCCAAAGAACGACCTGCGGTGCCGCAGCCCTTCCAGCATAGACCATCTCCATTTGTAGAATCGCTATAGCAGTATCTCACGCCTGGATCGGCTTGAAACGCCTCCCAATGTAGAGACGCCCTGCGGGCGTCTCTGGACAGGCACAGAGGGTTCATTTTCGGAAACGCCATATCGAAGAGACGTCCGCGGAGCCGACGCGGAGCGCCGACGTTTAGTTCGACCGTTTTCCCCGCCTCGGAGACGCCCGCAGGGCGTCTCTACATTGGGGGCTGTGAAACCTGTGCGAAAATATCCCGTACAGGTTGAGCCAGCCGTCAGCCAACGGAGGAAGCCATGTTCTACCTGGCCGTTCTCGTACTCCTGAGCCTGCTCGTCCTCATCCATGAGGCGGGCCATCTGATCGCGGCCAAGATGGTGGGCATTCCCATCGCGGATTTTTCCGTTGGGCTGGGACCGAAGATCTGGAGCCGCCGCCGGGGCCGGACGGAGTATTCGTTCCGGGCGATCCCCCTGGGCGGCTTCGTGATGCCGGCCGTGACGGATGAAGATGATTTCCGCACGTTCGCGCTGAGGAAGCGGCTCGCTTACTTCCTCGGCGGTCCGCTGGCCAACCTGGCGGCGGCGGTCGTCCTCTTCGCGGTCTTGAACGTGGCGGCGCGGGGGTTCTCGTTTGGCGCCGTCCTGATCGATCCTTTCCGGCAGATCGTGGAAGAGTGCTGGCAGGTCCTGGTCTCGCTGCCGGGCCTGTTCAAGCATCCCGGAAAGCTCTCGGGCCCGATCGGCATCGTCGTCCTGGGAGGCAAGGTGGCTGCCGCCGGCAAGCTCCTGCAACTCGCGATCTCTCTGAACGTCTCCCTCGCGGTGTTCAATCTGCTCCCTATTCCCGTGCTGGACGGCGGTCAGATCCTGATGAGCAGTCTGGAAGAGCGCTTCCCCCGTATGACCGGGCTCCGGGTTCCGCTGACCGTGATGGGGCTGATCGTCCTGGCGAGCCTGATGATCTTCGCCACCCAACAGGACGTGGTTCACCTCTTCAGCTAGCTCGATCCGGGTCAGCCAGCCGCCACCGGCGCCGCTTCCTGCCGGCGCCGCACCAACTGCCCGCACGCGCCCTGCACGTCGCGGCCGCGGCTGCGGCGCACCGTGACGAAGCAGCCATGCCCGTGGAGGCGGTTGGCGAAGGCGTGGACGCGCTGCTCCGCCGGTTCCCGGAATGCGGCGTGGGGGTGCTCGTTCATCGGGATCAGGTTGACGGTGTGGCGGTGGCGCAGGTCGCCGAGCCAGGTGGCTAGGCGGTCGGCGTCCTCCTCGGTGTCGTTCACTCCGGCGAGCATCACGTACTCGAAGAGGAGCCGCTCGTGGCGCTTGAGCTCCCAGGTGTCGAGCGCCTGGCGCAGGCGGGCGAGGTTCCAGGCGCGGTTGACCGGCATGGTGGCGGAGCGCGCGGCGTCGGTGGTGGCGTTGAGCGATATGGCGAGCTGCGGCCGGGGCACCATGCGCGCCAGCCGCTCGATGCCCGAGACGAGCCCGGCCGTGCTCACCGTGATGCGTCCCGGCGAGAGGCAGACGCCCTCCGGATGGCAGAGCACGGTGATGGCGCGGTGGACGTGGTCGAGGTTGTGGAGCGGCTCGCCCATGCCCATGAAGACGACGGTGACCGACTCGCCGGCCTGCGGTCCGAGATCGCGCATGAGGGCGAGCACCTGCCCGACGATTTCGCCGGCCGTGAGATTCCGCACGATACCCATGGCGCCCGTAGCGCAGAAGGTGCAGCCGAGGGCGCATCCCACCTGGCTCGAAATGCAGAAGGTGACCCGCGGGTCGCTCTCGTGCCTGGGCATGTGGACGGCCTCGACGCGGCGGCCGTCCGAGAGCTCCAGCACGAGCTTGGTCGAGCCGTCGGTGGAGGAGTGGCGCTCGGCGATCGCGGGCAGGGAGAGGTCGGTATGGGCTTCGAGCCAGGCCCGGATCTCCCGCGAGAGGAACAGGCCGTGCGGCCGCCAGGTGCGGGTGCGCTGGAGACGCGAGAAGATGTGCTCGGGACGTCCGGGACAGCCCTGGACGGCGAGGTCCTCGGGCAGCAGGGCCCACGCGGAAGGCGGACCTTCCCGCTCGGGAGCCCGGCGGTCCCAGGGCATGGCGGGGGCGATGGCGGCTTCGAGCATCCGGGGAGTTTAGCGGATCTCGGTAAACACCCGCTCAAGGAGGTCCACCAGCCGCGCCGCGCAAACGCGGTCCGGATCGAGCCCGGGATCGTAGACGGTCACCTGCAGGCCCAGGGCCCGCGGATGCCGCACCAGCGGGGTGAGCAAGGCGGCGAGCTGCTCGAGCCCGAGGCCGCCCGGTTCGGGCGAATCCACGGCGGGCATCACGGCGGGATCGAGGACGTCGGCGTCGACGTGAATCCAGAAACCCCTCAACTCCGGGCGGTCGAGCCGCCTGAGCGTGGCAGCCGCAGCCCTGGCCATGCCCCGTTTCCGGATGACCTTGTACGGCAGATCGTAGATGGCCGACCGGCCGAGGGAGTGGTCGCCATAGTAGGGCTCGTCGGCTTCATCCTTGCGCCCGAGCACCACGACGTCGATCTCATAGACAAGGGGAAGGCCGAGGCGGGCGAGCAGACCGCCGCGGCCCACGGCGAGGGCGAGGTCCATGCCCGCGGCGCCACCCGTGGTCGAGATGGCGGGCGTGGCGAAATCGCAGTGTCCGTCGATGAAGGCCAAGCCGAAAGGCGCGCGCAGGCCCAGCAGCGTGCCCAGGAGGATGCTGCAGTCGCCGCCCAGGACGAGCGGGAAATCGCCGCCGGTAACGGCCGCGGCAACCCGCTTCCCGAGCTTGCGCGAGTAATCGGCGATCGCCGCCTCGTTGCGCGTGCCGCCCGGCGGCCGCTCGAAGTCGGTGTAGGGAGGGGCCGCCACGTCTCCGAGGTCGCGGGCGCCGAGCCGTTCGACCAGCCCCAACTCCCGGTAGACCCGGGGCGCCTGATCCACCTGCCGGGGTCGGCCGTCGTCATAGGGCTTGAGGCCGAGGTTCGAGGGCGCTCCCAGCACGGTCAATTTCATGAGGGGGAGGATAGCGCAGGACTCCCAGGGCATTGCCACGATCAGGATGTGCAAATTCTCAGAAGGTACTTGAATTTGCAAGTGCAACGTCTAGAATCTCTCTCCTGGCTCCCCATAGAGCCCGAAAGGAGAGAACTTGAAGATGAAGCTGAAGATGATCGCACTGCTGGTCCCCGTCTTCCTCCTGTCCCTCGCTACCGCCCAGGCGGGAGAGATCCCCGTCCCGGCGCCCGAGGTAGCGGCTGTGGCTCAGGTGGCTGACCCGGGGTGCGGAGCCGCGTCCCTGGACTCGGTCCTCCAGGTCTTCACGCCCGCTGTCCAGCCCGAGGAGCCGCTGCTCAAAGCCGGCTGCAATGGTAGCTATGGAGGCTGCCAGTGCTTCAAGCTTCCTGGCCAGAGCGGGTGCATCACCAGTGGCAGCGGCGTCAACTGCAGCATCTGCTGCCAAAACCTCTACTGCCCTTGATGAGACGTTCTTCGCCCCGAGGGGTTTGCTCCTCCCGGGGCGGGATTCCCTGTATGCTGACGTAACGGCGTGCAGGGCGCCACCCGTCCGCGGACAGGACCGAGTCCACCTGACCGGCGTACCATAGAAGGCTCACGCGAACCTCCTTTCGCCCGATGCCAGCGGACCCCGGGCGGCCATCAAGGGGGTCCACTATGCCCGGCCGGCACTTTCCCGTCCGTCCCGATCTCGATCAGCTCAAGCACCAGGCGAAGGATCTGCTCCGCTCGATCCGGGGGGACGATCCGGCCGCCATCGAGGAGCTGCGGGAGCTTCATCCCAAACGCATTGAGCCCGGCGCCGCCAAGCTTGCCGACGCGCAGCTCGTGCTGGCCCGCAGCTACGGCCTGCCGAGCTGGCCGCGGCTCGTGCTCGCCTGCCGGATGACCGACGCGATCTGGCGCGATGACGCCGGCGCCGTCCGCGATCTGGTTGCGAAGCATCCGCGGTTGCTGGACGAAGACGCGCGTGGCGTGAAGGGCAACTGGGGTCCGCCGATGTCGTATGCCGCGAATCTCGGGCGGGACCGGATCATCGCGATGCTCCGCGGTCTCGGCGCGGCGGACCTGCAGCTCGCGTTCGACCGGGCGTGCCTCCAAGGCCGGCTCGAAACTGCCCGGCAGTTGTACGGGATGGGCGCCCGGCCCGCCCTCGATGCGGTGATGGGGCCGGCTGAAACGCAGAGCGGGTCGGGTCTGGAGTTTCTTCTCGGTCTCGGGGCCGCGATCAGCGACAAGTCCGGCGACCGGCTCGCTCCCGTCGCGATGGTCCTCCAAACCTATTGCCGCAATCCGGAGGGGAAGCACCGATGCCTCGAGCTGTTCGCCGAGCACGGCATCGACCTCCCGGACACGCCGCCGATGGCGGTGCATCGTGGCCGAATCGATCTGCTCGAGGAGCATCTGCGGCGCGACCCCGGTCTGCTCGCCCGGACCTTCTCACACGAGGAGATCTATCCGCCCGAGCTGGGATGCCACGCCGACAAGTCGCTGGCGCTGCACGGTACGCCGCTGGCGGGCGCGACGCTGCTGCACCTGTGCGTCGACAACGACGAGATCGAGATCACGCGCCGGCTGCTGGAGCGTGGTGCCGACGCGAACGCGCGGGCCGAGGTCGACGCCGACGGCTTCGGCGGGCACACGCCGCTGTTCGGCTGCGTGGTGTCGCAGCCCTACCGTGTCGGCCTGCGGACGGATGACGCCTTCGCTCGCCTTCTGCTGGACCATGGAGCCGACCCCAACGCCCGTGCCACGCTCCGCAAACGGCTGCGGTTCATCGAGGACGAGTCCATGCACGAGTACCCCGACGTCACGCCGCTGGCGTGGGGCAGGCGGTTCCATGATCAGGCCTGGGTGAGCAGGCCGGTGATGCGGTTGATCACCGAACGGGGCGGGCAGGACCAGGGGCCTGCGCGGCAGAACGTTGGTTCACCGTGAGATTTCCCGCCTCAAGACACCGTACCGGTAGAGACGGCCCACCCCCGTAACGACACCGTTTCGGCGACCACGGGGACGTCGGGCCGTCTCTTCGGAGGGCACGCCGCTCCCAGGTCCCATGCCTGATCCGGTCAGGTCCGCGGCCTTCTCTACGATCGTGGCAGGGCGGCGTCATACCCTTCGAGAGAGACGCCCCGTCGTCCCCGTGGTTGCCGAAACGGTGTCGTAACGGGGGTGGGGCGTCTCTACGGGAACGGTGCCGCAAGAGGGGGGATGCTCTGTGCTCAACAGCGGCTGACCCTATGGCCCGAGACTTCCCAAAACCAACTGACAACACCTGCACAGGCCGCGTGCGCAACGTCGGCCGCCTTTCCGGCGGTTTCTAATGCGGATTGCTTCACGAGCCACGCGGACGAAGGGTCCCGGACCAGAACGGTCGTCGGGACGAATCTGACGCATCGACAAAAGTAACCGGTGCTCGCCGAGAGCCCCCGGGGCGGCGGTGGCGGCGACCCGAAAAGTCCTTCCAAGACGTCGGCGCTGGGGGCACGGCCGGCGGGAAGTGAAGTCGGGCCTCCCAGCCCGTTGCATGGGCGGGGAGGCCGTCGCCGGCCGAAGGCCGCTAAGATAGGCCCATGCCGCTACCCCCACGGTCTCCCGCGGATGACCTTGAGCCATCGCCTGGTCTCGCGGAAGCGCCCGGTCTGGCGGAAGAGCGGCTCCGCCGCGAGCAGGCCGACGAGGGGCTGCGGCTCTCCGAGCAGCGGCTGCGGACGGCGCTGGCGGCCGTCCCGGTCACCCTTGCCCAGCAGGACCTCGACCTCGTCTTCACCTGGGTCCACAACCCGCCTTTCGGATTTCGGTCCGAGCAGGTCGTGGGCGGACGCTCCGAGAACTTCATCGACGGAGAGGTGGCGCTACGGATCAACGAGGCGCGGCGGGAGGTCCTGCGGACCGGCAAGGGCTCCCGGCTGCAGACTTCCTTGACCCATGACGGCCAGGAACGCTACTTCGACATGGTCTTCGAGCCGCTGCGGGACGGCAGCGGCGAGATCGCCGGCCTCACCACGGCCGTGATCGACGTCTCGGCCGCCAAGCAGACCGAGATGGCCCTGCGCGAGAGCGAGGCGCGCCTCGACCGCTACCGGCTGCTCTCCCAGCACGCGCGCGACATCGTCCTGTTCATCCATTCGGACGGGCGCATCCTCGAGGCCAACGACGCGGCCGTCGCCGCCTACGGCTACGACCGCGAGACGCTCCTGACGCTCACCATCTTCGACCTGCGCGACGGCGCGGCGGCGCCCGACCTCTCCAGTCAGATGACGGAGGCCGACAGCGTCGGCTTCACCTTCGAGACCCTCCACCGCCGCCGCGACGGCACGCCCTTTCCCGTCGAGGTCAGCTCCCGCGGCGCCGAGATCGCCGGCGAGCGGCTCCTGCTGAGCATCATCCGGGACATCACCGAGCGCCTGCAGGCCGAGAGGTCGCTCCGCGACGCGGACCGGCGCAAGGACGAGTTCCTGGCCACCCTGGCCCACGAGCTGCGCAACCCGCTCGCGCCCATCCGCAACGCCTTGGAGATCCTGCGCCGGACGAGCCCGCCGGAGCCCGGCCTGCAATGGGCCCGCGACATCATCGACCGCCAGGTGCAGCAGCTCACCCGCCTGGTGGACGACCTGCTGGACGTCTCTCGCATCACCCGCGGCAAGATCGAGTTGCACCGGGAACGGCTGGAGCTCGCGGCCATCGTCGAGCGTGCCCTGGAGACGAGCCGGCCGGTCCTCGAAGCCGCGCACCACCGGCTCACGGTCGACTACCCGGAAGGCTCGCCCAGCGTCATGGCGGACCCGACCCGCATGGCGCAGGTGCTCTCGAACCTCTTGAACAACGCAGCCAAGTACACCCAGACGGGCGGGCACATCCGGCTCTCCGTCAGCCGGGAGGGGAGCGACGGGGTGGTCCGGATCCAGGACGACGGCGTCGGCATTCCGCCCGGGATGTTGACCTCCATCTTCGACATGTTCGCCCAGGTGGACTCCTCCCTGGAGCGCGCCCAGGGCGGCCTGGGGATCGGCCTGACGATCGCCAGGAGCCTGGTGGAGATGCACGGCGGCACGCTGGAAGCCGCGAGCGGCGGGCTCGGCCAGGGTAGCGAGCTCACCGTCCGGCTGCCCCTCGCGCCGGAGGCCGGCCTGGCGGCGGAGGCCGAACGGGAGCCGGCCGCGCGGGCGGCCCACGCCTCGCTGCGCATCCTGGTCGTGGACGACAACGAGGACTCCGCCGAGAGCCTGGCCATGTGGCTCGGCCTGATGGGCAGCGACGTGCGGACCGCCCACGGCGGGCCCGAGGCCCTCGAAGCGGCTCAGGAGTATCACCCCGAGGTGATCTTCCTCGACATCGGCATGCCCGGCATGAACGGCTACGACGTGGCGCGCCGCCTGCGCGAGCGCCCCGAGACGCGAAACGCCGTGCTCATCGCCACGACCGGCTGGGGGCAGGAAGAGGATCGGCGGCAGTCGAAGGAAGCCGGCTTCGACGAGCACCTGGTCAAGCCGCTGGATCCCAAGAGCCTCGACGAGCTGATCGCCCGTCTGGCGGAGCGGAAGGGGACTTCGCTGTAAAGCGGCGTGTCCTGGCCTGAGACAGGCCTTGAAGCATCGAGGAAAGGCAAAAAAAAGGCCGGCCCCACTTTCGCAGGCCCGGCGGGGGAGAGAGGGGGAGCATTCGACGCCGAGCCGCGGACCCGGCAGTGGCCGTCTGCACCCCTCTTGTCAATGGATGAAGTCTCGCTCATCCTCCCCCTGCCTGTCGTCCACCTAATTGGGGATTTTTTCTCAACAATTGTTGTGGGTGGGGGGGCAAAAAAAAGGCCGGCCCCACTTTCGCAGGCCCGGCGGGGGAGAGAGGGGGAGCATTCGACGCCAGGCCGCGGACCCGGCTTTGGTCGTCTGCATCCCTCTTGTCAATGGATGCATTGTCGTTCATCCGCCCCTGCCTGTCGTCCGACGAATTGCGGATTTTTATCTCAACACTTGTTGTGGGTCGGTCTCCACGCCGCGTTGGTAGACCCTGGGAGAGTGCCGACCTCCGAGAGTCTTCCGGCAACCCTTTGATAGGCCTGCTCGACGGCATCGAGCCGGGTTTCGCAGGCTGCCAGGTCGCCCCGCCGGGCCAGCTCCTCGAGCTCGACGCAGCCCTTGGAGAGCCCGGTCGCTCCCAGGATGCCGGAGCTCCCGGCCAGGGAGTGGGCGGCTGCGGCGAGGGCCGTGGCATCGCCTTGGGCCAGGGCCCGCCGCAGGGTCTCCAGGTCCCTGACGCCCCGCTCGAGGAAGCTCTGGATTACCTGCCCCAGCACGTCGCACCCGGTCTGCTCCCCGAGGCGCTCGAGAGCCTCCAGGCGCTCCGCGAGGCCGTGGGACTCGGCCGCCGGCGGAGTCCGGTTGAGCATGGCGGCCAGCTCGTCGGCTTGCAGGGGCTTGCCGAGATAGTCGTCCATGCCGGCGGCGAGGCATTTCTCCCTCTCCCCTGGCGCGGCGTAGGCGGTGAGGGCGATCACCCAGGTGCGCCGGCCGTCGCCCTCGAGCTGGCGCAGCCGGCGGCAGGTCTCGTAGCCGTCGAGCCGCGGCATCCCGCAGTCCATCAGGACGATGTCGTAAGGCTGCTCCGCCAGGATGGCCAGGGCCACCTCGCCGCTCTCGGCGGCGTCGGCGGTGTAGCCGAGCGCCTCGAGCTGGGCGGTGGTGACGAGGCGGTTGACGGGGTTGTCGTCCACGACCAGGACGTGAAGGCTCAGAGCTCCTCCAGGGTAGCCACTCCCACCCGCAGGGCGTGAAGGGCCGCCTCCACCCGATTGTTGACCCCGAGCTTGTCCAGGATGTGGCTCACGTGCGTGCGGACGGTGGCTTCGGCGATGTTCAGCTCATTGGCGATCTGATGGTTGGTCCGGCCCTTGGCCAGGAGGTTCAGCACGCTGTTCTCCCGACCGGTGAGCGGCTCCGTGAGCCCGGCGCCGGAGCGCGGCTTGACGTGCGCCAGCAGCTTGCGGGTCAGGCGCGGCGGCAGCCAGAGCTCGCCGCGGGCCACCCTGAGGATGGCTTGGAGGAAGTCCTCGCGCTCGGAGGTCTTGGCCAGGTAGCCCAGGGCCCCGGCCTCGACGGCGGTGAGGACGTGCTCGTCCCCGTCGGTGCCGGTGAGCACCACGATCCCCACGTCCGGCTGCTCGGCGAGGATCGCCCGGATCGCCTCCACCCCGTCGAGGCGGGGGAGCTGCAGATCCATGAGGATCACCTGCGGCCTGAGGCGCCTCGCCTCGGCCACCGCCTCCAAGCCGTCGCACGCCTCGCCCACGACCGTGATGTCCTTGGCGTCCATGAGCAAGGCCTGGACGCCTTTACGGACAACGAGATGGTCGTCGACGACGAGAACTCCGATGAGCAGTCCTACGGATCTGGCCTCTAAGATGCGGCTCACCTCCGCGCCTATACTACTGGACGCCCACGACCAGCGAAAGACGCCTGTCCCATCTTTCGTGCGTTGGACCGGCCAAGGGATGTACTCCAGTACCCGCGGGCTGCGGATCCTGCGCATCCTGCAGTCCCTTTCAGGGCCGCCTTGCTATCATCCCGGGGTGATTGCCGAGGTGATTCGAAGTCTCCTGATCAGGGCCGCCAGGGCCGCGATGGGCTTCCTCATGATCGCGGTTACCGCCGCCCTCGTTCTCGGCTGCGGCAGCGAAGCGGAGCCGTTACAGCCGCGGCGGGCGGAAAAGCTGCCGGTGCCGCGGGCCACCCGCGGCTACATCCTCATCTCCATCGACACGCTGCGGGCCGACCACCTCGGCTGCTACGGCTATCCCCATCCCTCCAGCCCCTTTCTGGATTCGCTGGCCCGGCGGGCCACCCTGTTCGAGGAGGCGTACGCCCAGTTCCCCAGTACGCTCGTCTCCCACATGTCGATGTTGACCGGCCTGTATCCCCGCGAGCACGGAGTGCTGCCGCCCAACTCGGTGCTCTCGCCGGAGGTGGAGATGCTGCCGGAGGTGTTCCAGCGCCACGGTTTCCGCACCGCCGGGATCACCGAGGGCGGGTTCGTCAGCGGGCGCTACGGTTTCCGCCGCGGCTTCGACGTCTTCGTCAGCCGCAACCGCGGCCGGAACCGGCCCCTGGAAGGGACCTTCCGCCGGGGCGTCGACTTCCTCGAGGGCCTGCGGCCGGACGACCGCTTCTTCCTCTTCCTCCATACCTACGCCGTCCACGCTCCCTACGACGCGCCGCGCCGATACCGGGAACCGTTCTGGCCCGGGGAGCCGCCGCCCGGCGCGATCGCCGCCACGGGCCCGGCGCTCACCCGCCAGACCGTGATCGGCGAGCGTCCGCCGCAGCCCGTGATCGGCTGGCTCGAGGCGCTCTACGATGCCGGCATCCGGCAGACGGACGAAGTCCTGCAGCGTTTCTTCGCGGATCTCGAGCGGCTGGGCCTCGCCGGCGAGGTCACCGTGGTGATCACCTCCGATCACGGTGAAGAGTTCATGGAGCACGGCCAGTTCAACCACTCGCAGCTCTACCGCGAGACCCTGCGCGTGCCTCTGCTGCTGGTCCACCCGGATCACCGTGCCGCCGTGCGCCACGGCGGCGTCGTGCAGCTCATCGACCTGGCGCCCACCTTCTACGAGCTGGCGCGGCTCCAACCGCGCGGCCGGCCGAGCGGCGCCGGCCTGGCCGGCCTCATCGGACGCCCGTCGCCGCCGCGCCCAGGCACCGCCTGGACCGAGGGCATGGAGGGGATGCGGGCCGTCTACCGCGGCGAGCGGCGGCAGCAGGAGAGCCTTCTGCTCTTCGATCCCCCTGCCGAGAGCTGGTTCTCCCGCCGGGTCACCCTCGATACCTCCGGCGGCGCTCTGGCCTTCCAGGCCCGTTCCTTTCAGGAGCCCCGCCGTCTGGTCGTCCGCCAGGGGAGGGAGGTGCTGGCCGAGGCCGGCCTGACCCCCGATTGGACGACGGTCCAGGTTCCCTCGGCTCAGCCCGGGCCCCTCCTCCTGGAGGCCGACGGCTGCGCGGAGCTTCCGGGGGGTGACAAGCGGGCGCTCCAGTGCCAGGCTTTTCAGGTGCGCGGGCTCCGCTTCAACCGGATCGAGCTCTATGACGTGTCGCGCGATCCGAGGCAGCTCCGGAATCTTGCCCGCGAGCGGACGCGGGCGACGCGGACCCTGCTCCAGGAGCTGCTGGCGTTCAATCCGCTCCCAGTGGCCGCGGCCTCCGCGCAACCGCTCGACCCCGAGCTCGAGAAGAGCCTCCGGGCTCTGGGATACATCAATTGAGTAGCCCCATGATCGACGGCGAGACGAGGCGGTACGCCGCGATGCTGGGCCAGCGGTACTTCGAAGGGACGGTGACTTTCGAGGCGCTGATGGAACAGCTCGGGGATTCGGAGGACCCCCTCATCCAGGCGTTCCTCTTCGCCGTCCTGCACGAGCCCAGCAAAGGCTTCCTGAGCTTCAGCAAAAGGCGGTGGGAGCGCACGTACCGGCTGCCGGTGTCCGGGTTGCTGGAGGAGATGGAGAAGGGCGAGGCGGGAGTGGTCCCCCAGGAGCGGGTCTATCCGAAGGTCGGCGTCTGGAGCATCGTCGGCTGGGCGATGTTCGCCCTTTTCGCGGGGGCCTCTGCCTTGGAAAGCGTGATGCTGCTCTGGAAAGCGCTGGCGGGGGCCGTATCCTTTCCCTGGTGGCCGGCGGCATTCCGGTCCCTTCAATTCACGATCATGGCGGCCGCATGCTGGCGCTCCGTCCGGCTGGTGATCTATCGCTGGCATCTGCGGTCGAATAAAAACTGACGAAAGGAGTCTCGTGAACCCGAAGGTCAGCAATGTCATCGCCACTCTGGACCGCATCAAGAAGACCTCGCCCGTCAACGTGACCGTCACCGGGACGATCCGGTTTCCCGATTGGGTCGGCCTCAACGATCACATCCAAGGGGTCGCGCCGCTGAACAACAGCAGCTCGGCGACCGGCTGCATCTCCGGCAGCAGCACCGACGGCGCCTATTTCGCGACCTTCGAGGCCACCTCCGCCACGGCGGCCGTGGTTCGGGCCGTGAGGATCTGGCCCGACCGTCCCCAGGATTACGATCACGGCAGCGGCGTGCAGCTCCTGGACGGCATGTTGCCTTTCGGAGTCGAAAGCGACAGGAGCTCCGACAAGGCGGAGATCGGCTTCTACACCCTGGCGAACCTGAGCGCTCCGCAACGTTGTTACAAGTTTTCCATGCCCGGACGCAAGGCTTCGGCGACGTCGATCACCAACTTCACGGACGGCTCGGTCGAGAAAGCCCTTCTGGCGTCCTATGAATACGATCCCAAGCACATGAGGTTCTTTCTCGCGGACTACAACCAGGTCGCCGGCACCACCAATCCCTGGACGGAGACTTTCCTGTACACGGGCGGCGCATTCGGCGGCGACGAGTTCCAGAATTTCGCGATGGTGACGGACACCAACAACGTGATCTTCATGCTCGGGTTCCGCGAGGACGAGGAGCTCCACCTCTACGAGGTCGTGACCGAGAAGAATCCTTTCCGAATCCTCGACATCGTGCGCAGAAAGACCTACACGGGCTGGAGCGGCGCCGACTGGCGCAACGGCGTCGGCGCCCAGATCGTCGACTCCTCGCGGATCCGGATCTTCGGCACCGACAAGGATCCGAGCGGGTCGAGCACGAGCTACAAGTTCAAGGTCTACGTCTGGTCCTAGCGGACGCCGATAAGCCCTTTTGCAGAGACCCCTTCAGGCCGGACGTTCGAGTCCGGCCTGAAGGCGCCTATTCTGCCATCTTGCCTTTACCGGTCGGCCGTAAGGCTGGCTTCCGAGCACGCTCCCTCCTCTTCGCCGAGGATGGCGGTCAATGTGCTCGAGCAGGTGAACCCTTGACAGGTAAACCCGCCGCAGTTGAACGTGGCACAGGTGAACCCGCCGCAGTCCGAGCTGGAGGTGCAGAGGGCACCGCTAAAGGGGCCTCCGCTGCATATCCTTCCGCATTGGGAACTGGTGGTACAGGACGCGCCGTTGAACGGTCCACCCTTGCAGATCCTTCCGCAATCCGAGCTGGCGGTGCAGAAGGCCCCATTGAAGGGGCCTCCACTGCAGATCTTTCCGCACTGGGAGCTGGAGGTGCAGAGCGAACCATTGAACGGACCTCCATTGCAGGTTCCCGCGAACGCCGGCTCGACGAAAAGCACGGACAGGCAAACGAGAACGCAGCCGAACAAGCCTTGACGCCAACTCGTCAATCCACTGATCTTCATGGCAGGCCTCCTTGTTGAATAGAAGTTTATGCTAAAAAGAAGGGAGTGGCTAGTGGTGATTTTCGGCCTCGGGTCACCATCTTGCTAAGACTCTTTTCCAGACAGGGCTCTCGAGCCCGGCCTGGAAGGGGGGAGGGTGCACCGGAGCAAGAACGCCTACATTCTCGAAGCCTACGAGCGGCATCCGCTGCGGGAGGAGACGATCCTGGCCCGGGTAGCGGCCTCGGCGGCTCGGCCCGGGCCCTTGCGCACTTTTTCGGCTGCCGCGTCGATGGTATGGAGCTGAGCGCCGAGCCGAGGCCGTTCGGCTGACCCGGCGGGTGGGCTGTCGGCGCGGTGGCAACCCCGGAAACAGCGGTTCTCCGACTCCCGAGCCCCGGAGGGCCGGCACAGCCTGAACCGGCGTCGGTATCGTCTTGCGAGAAGGCGAGCAGCCCGAAGCGAGCTTGTAGAGGCGGATCCGTCGGGTTGGGGAGAATGTTGCCGAGTCGCTTCTGCCGGCCCTTTGGGGCTAGGGACGGGGGTGGGTCTGTGTCCCCGGGGTTGACACCCCGGGCTGGTCAAATCCCGCCCTTCCAGGGCGACGCTCCTGTTTCCAAGTCTGTCTGGTTGAGGTCCGGGCGAGATGTGTGGAAGCGGGTGCGTCTAGAGGGAGGTTAGGGCCGCGGCAGGATCGTTATACATGCTGTCTGCCAGTCCTTCGACCACCCCGGGAGGGCCTGGATCGGGCCGTGAAGCATTGCTGAAGAAGCCTTCTCCGTGAAGCCCCTGATAGAGGAGATGCTTCTCGACCTCGCCCTTCTGGGCGCAAGTGTCAATGTACTGTGTCGAGCCAGACTCCACGAGGTGCCGGTTCGCTTCAGCTAAGCGACCGGTGAAGTCTTTCGCAGAGAGGGGAGGCAAACCCTCCGCTTCGAGCCGCCTGTCCAACTCCAAGAGCATCACGAGCGGGTCCAAGAGGGCCCTCGTATCGTCCCTCATCTTCTGAATTTTGGCTTGGAAATCGTTGGTCTGCTTCACCATCTTCTCGATCTCGGCTTGTTGAGGAGCGTTCTCCCTCTCGGTCTTCTTGCCGAGCGCGAAGTTCAACCCCAGAAGCGCCACGACTATCAAGGCCAGCACGAGCGTCAACGGTGTCAACCGCCACGCTCGGCTCTGATCCTGTTCGTCCATTCCGATCTCTCCCACTGAAGAGTTCCGGCGGCGGGAGCCGCCGACCGGACGCTTACTGTAAATTCCCCATAATGGGTATTCTACAGCGTAGGGGATCGTCTTCCGTGGAGAAGAATCCCCTCTGCATTCCAAGGCCCGATCCGTGTCAGGATCACCCCCCGGAGGGGCAAACCCCATGAGGCTGATCAAGATCGGTATCGGCAGCGTCGACCCCACCGTCGGGGCCGTCCGCTCGAACGTGGACGCCGTCCTGGTCCAGGCGCGGGCCATGGCGGCGGAGGGGGTGACGGTCGGCTGCTTCTCGGAGCAGGTGGTGGGCGGCTATCCGCCGGAGGACCTCGTCCAGTGGCAGGCGTTCCTGGCCGCCCAGCGCGCCGAGCTGGAACGGTTCGCGGCCGAGATGGCGGACGCTCCGACGGTGTTCGCCGTCGGCATCGCGGCGGCCGTGGGCGGGCAGATCTTCAACTGCGCGGCCGTGGTGCACGGCGGCGCCATCCTGGGCTTCGTGCCCAAGGAGAAGCTGCCCACCTACAACGTCTTCTACGAGGCGCGCACCTTCTCGCGCGGCGCTCCCGGGCTCGCCCTGGAGGCGGCGGGCGTGCCGCTCGGCGACTACCTGTTCGAATTCGACTTCGGCCTGCTGGCCGTCGAGGTGTGCGAGGACGTCTGGTCGCCGGACGGCCCGATGCGGCGGCGCTGCTACTCGGGGGCGGAGCTGGTGCTGAACGTCTCCTCGTCGCCTTTCCGGGTCGGGGTGACTTCCACCCGCCGCGAGATGCTCGCCACCCGCTCGGCGGACAACGAGGTGACGCTCGCCTACGCCAACACGGTCGGAGCCCAGGACGGCCTGATCTTCGACGGCGGCGGCTACGTGTTCCAGAACGGCCGCCCGATGCTGGAGTCGCCGCGCTTCCGAGCGGGGTGGCGGGCCTGCGTGGTGGACCTCGACCGCACTCTGCGGGCCCGGCGCGAGGCCTCCACCTGGCGCAGCGACTGCGAGTCCTTCCAGCGCGAGGAGGTGCCGGTGCCCGTGCTGCGGAGCGGCAAGCCGACGGGCGACCGCTCGCAGTTGGACCACCCGGCGCCGGCCTGGACGGACCTCTTCCTGCCGCGGGCGGGGAGCCCCGCCCGCTCGGCGCGCGAGGAGGTGCTGGACGACCTCATCGAGGCGCTGGCGCTCGGGGTGAAGGATTACTTCCGCAAGTCCGGCGCCTTCCAATCGCTGGGCATCGCCCTGTCAGGCGGCCGCGACTCCATGCTGACGCTGCTGATCGCCTGGCGGGCGGCGCAGCTCCTCCAGGAAAAGGATCCGGGGAGCCTGATCCAGGCCTTCTACATGCCCACCCGCTACTCGGGGGAGGGCACGCGCGACGCCGCGCGCACCCTCTGTGACGAGCTGGGGGTGGCCCTGCGCGTGGTGCCCATCGAGGAGGCGTTCGACCGCGAGGTGGAGGCGGTGGGACGCATGCTGGACGGCGGCGAGCCGACGGAGATCACCCGCCAGAACGTCCAGGCCCGCATCCGCGCCTCGCGCATGTGGAACTGGGCGAACACCTCGGGGGCCCTGTTCCTCCAGACCGGCGACATGAGCGAGAAGGCCGTGGGCTACACCACCATCGGCGGCGACCTCGAGGGAGCCCTGTCGGTGATCGCCAACGTGCCGAAGACGGTGGTGATCGCCCTGCTCGAGCGGTTCCTCGAGCGCTTCGGCTTCGAGGGGGTGCGCCGGACGCTGGCGACCGAGCCCGGCCCGGAGCTGGCCCCGGCCCAGACGGCGGAGGGTGAGCTGATGCCCTTCTCCGTGCTCGACGCCTGCCTCTGGCTCTACGCCGGCGAGAAGCTGTCGCCGCCGGAGGTGGCCCGCGCCCTGCGGTCGATGTTCCCGGACGCCGAACCGGCCCGCCTCGAAGCCTGGGCGAAGCGCTTCGCCGTCCTCTTCACCCGCTCGATCTATAAATGGGTGCAATCCCCCCTCGCCCTGCACGTGGGCTCCCTCGAGCTCGACCGCGAGCGGGCGCTGCAACTGCCGGTGGTGCAGCGGAATGAGTGGACGGGGTAGGGCCTGCGCAGCCACAAGGACGAAGGACGCCAAGGACGGCAAGGACGGCAAGAGACTGAGAAATCCTGGTCTTATGTCCTTGTTGTCTTTGAAGTCCTTGAAGTCCTTGCAGTCCTTGATCGGCGTGTATGAGAGGATCGCCGGATGAGCAGGGAGCCTTCAGTTCAGGTCAACTCGCGAGAGTACTGGGAAGGCCGCTTCGCGGGCGACTGGGCCGCCCTCGGCGGCCGTGAGCAGTCCAGGGTCTTCATGGATCTCCTGGTCAAGTTCCTCCCTGCCGCCGTCTTCGAGGAGATCGCCGGCGAGGGGCTGTCGCTGCTCGACTGCGCCTGCGCCATGGGGGACGGCACGGCGGTGCTGGCCGCCGAGTTTCCGCGCTCCCAGGTGGGCGGCTTCGATTTCAGCCCCTCCGCCCTCCGCGCGGCCCGCCAGACCTACCCCGGCCTCGACTTCTTCGCCGCCGAGCTCGAAAGCTTCGACCGGCCGGCGGACGTGCTCGTCGCCAGCCACTGCTTCGAGCACCTGGACTCGCCCATGACCGTGCTGCGGCGGCTGGCGGCCCAGGCCCGCCGGTACCTGCTGGTGCTCACCCCGTTCCTGGAGTCCTATCCGCCCCATCACGAGCACCGGCGGGTGATCCATGCCTCGACGCTTCCCGAGGAAGTCGACGGCTGGCGGGTGACCCAGAGGATGGTCCTGCCGCCGGTCGCCCAGTGGCGGGGCAATCAGCTCCTGCTGCTGTACCAGCCCGTCGGCGCGGCGGCCGAGGTCGCCCTGGCGCCGCTCCCCTCGGTGGTCGAGATCGACCAGCAGATGCGGCTGCGGACCCTGGAAGAAGGCTTGGCGAGTCTCACAGCGGAGCGCGAGCAGGCGGTCGTGGAGCGGGCGCAGGCGGCCAGGGAGCGCGAGCGGGAGGTCAAGGGGCTGGCGGACCGGCTCGCGGCGGCCGAGCGGGAGCGGGAGGAGCTGCGCGTCGAGGTGGAGAGCTGGCGCTGGGACGCCACCAGCGCCCGGCGGGAGCTCACGCAGCTCCAGTCCTCCCGCCTCTGGCACGTGGCCACCGTCTACTGGGGGATCCGGCGCAGGCTGGGGCTCCTCAAGAAGCCGGAGAGCGCCGGCGCGGCTGCCCAGAATCCATCGTCCTCGCAGGCGGCGGCCCCGAGCGCCTCTCTCATCCCTCCCGCCTTTCCCAGGGTTCCCGCCGGGCGGTATGACGTCGTCGTCTTCTCGATCATCGACTGGGACTTCCGTTTCCAGCGCCCGCAGCAGATCGCCACCCAGCTCGGCCGCCACGGGCACCGGGTGCTCTACGTCTCGGCGAGCCGGTTCCTGCCCCCGGACGGCCCGGCCTGGACCCTGGCCTGGAAGGCGAAGAACGTGGTGGAGGTCGCCCTCCGCTCGCGCCGGGCGCTGGACGTCTACCGCGGCCGGCTGGAGGAGGCGGACCTCGGCGTCCTGGAGGACGCCCTCGGCGGTCTCCTGCGTTCCCTCGCCCTGGGGGACGTCGTCTCCCTGGTGCAGATCCCCTTCTGGGCGCCGCTCGCGGACCGGCTGCGCGAGCGCTACGGCTGGCGGGTGGTCTACGACTGCATGGACGAGTGGTCCAACTTCCCCGGCTTCGGCGAGGCGGTGCTGGCGCTCGAAGACGGGCTCGTGCGGCAGGCGGACCTGACCGTCGTGACCGCCCGGCGCCTGCACGAGAAGCTGGACGGCCGGGCCCGGCGGCTCGCCCTGGTCCTCAACGGCGTGGACCTCGAGCACTACCGCCGCCACTATGGCGAGAATTCGCTGCTCGGCGAGGTGCCCCATCCCGTCGTCGGCTACTACGGGGCCCTGGCCTCCTGGGTGGACGTCGAGCTCCTGGCGAAGATCGCCCGGCGGTTCCCCCAGGCCACCCTGGTGCTCGCCGGCGGCGCCTTCGACGTCGACCTCTCGCCGATCGAGCGCCTGCCCAACGTGCGGCTCCTCGGCCAGCGCCCCTACGAGGACATGCCGCGGCTCCTCTGGCACTTCGACGCCTGCGTCATCCCGTTCCTGGTCAACGACATCACGGAGGCGACCAACCCCGTCAAGTTCTACGAGTACCTCTCGGAGGGCAAGCCCGTGGTCTCTCCCCGGCTCACCGAGCTGGTGCCCTATGAGGATCTCTGCTACCTGGCGGACGGCCACGAGGACTTCCTGGCGAAGCTGGAGAGCGCTCTGGCCGAGCCCGCCAGCGATGAGCGCCGGGACCGGCGGCGGGCGCTGGCGGCGGCGAACGACTGGCGCGAGCGCTACGCCGCGATGCACGCGGCGGCGGGGGAGGCCTTCCCTCTGGTGTCGGTGATCGTCGTCACCTTTGGCGGCCTGCCGCTCACGCGCCGCTGCCTCGAGTCGCTCCTGGAGGGGGAGACCTGGCCGCGCCTCGAGGTGCTGGTGGTGGACAACGCCTCCCCGGACGGCACGCGGGACTACCTGGGCTCGCTCTCCGACCCCCGCGTGCGCGTCTTCCTTCAGGAGCGCAACCTCGGGTTCCCCGCCGGCAACAACGTCGGTATCGAGGCGGCGCGGGGCGAGATCATCGTCCTGCTCAACAACGACACCGTCGTGCCGCCGGGGATGACCGGCCGGCTCGTCCATTCGCTCCGGGATCCCCAGATCGGGCTGGTCTGCCCGACCACCAACTTCTGCGGCAACGAGGCCCGGGTCCAGCCGGACTACGAGGACCTGTCGGACATGCCGGCCTACGCCGCCGCGCGAGCCCGCGAGCACGCCGGCCGGCTCCTCGACCTGCAGGTGGCGGCCATGTACTGCGTCGCCGCCCGCCGTGAGGTGATCGAGGAGGTCGGCCTCCTCGACGAGGCCTTTGGCATCGGCATGTTCGAGGACGACGACTATTCGCTGCGCGTGCGCCAGGCGGGCTACCGGGTGGTCTGCGCCGAGGACGCCTACGTGCATCACGTCGGCCAGGGATCGTTCCAGACCCTCACGCCCCAGGAGTACGAGGCCCTCTGGCAGCGCAACCAGGGGCACTACGAGCGCAAGTGGGGGCGCAAGTGGAAGCCCCACACCATGCGCGCGGGCGTGGCGCCGGTGCCCTCCAAGGCGGGGCTGGCGTGAAGCGGCTCCGGGACTATCTCAAGAGCGCCGAGTACCGGGCTCGGGCGGCGGCGGAGAGCCGCAAATGGGGAGATCACCTCCAGGTCGAGGCCCGGGGGGAGATGAACGCCTGGCTCGACCATCCGGAGATCGCCGCCCACTACCACCGGCGCGCGGCGGTCGACGGCACCCGCTGGGAGCCCTGGGTGACCCGCCACCAGGGAGGCCCCGCGGCCCGCAGCCTCGACCTCGGATGCGGCGCGGCCTCGCGTAGCTTCCACGTCTGGGAAGCGGGGGCCAGCGCCGTCCTGGAAGGCGTCGACATCAGCGAGGGCCGGGTGGCCGAGGGCGAGCGGCAACGGCAGCGGCTCGGCGCCCCCGGCCGCTTCTGGGCCGAGGACGTCAACGCCCTCACCCTCGAGCCTGACCGGTACGACCTCATCTTCTCGGCCCACAGCTTCCATCACTTCCTCGAGCTGGAGCACGTGATGGAGCAGGTCGAGAGGGCCCTGACGCCACGGGGGCTGTTCATCCTGGAGGAGTTCGTGGGCCCCACCCAGTTCCAATGGACGGACCTCCAGATGGGGCTCACGGCCGGCCTGCTGAAGATGCTGCCGGAAGAGCTGCGCCGCCTCCGCTGGAACGCCGTCAAGCACCTCGAGGGGCGGCCCCTGGTCGAGGAAGTCGTCGCAGTCTCGCCCTTCGAATCGATCCGCTCGGCGGAGATCGTGCCCCTCTTCGAAAGGTTTTTCGAGATCGTCCTCACCCGCAGGCTCGGCGGCACCGTCCAGCACCTTCTCTACAATGGCATCGTTCACAATTTCTGGCCGCTGACGGAGGAGTCGTCGCGCGCTCTGCACGGGATCCTGGCGGTCGAGGATCAGTTGATCGATTCCGGTCTGCTGCCGAGCGATTTCATGCTGCTCGTGGGGCGGCGGAGGGGCGGCTCCTGAAGCTTCTGGGACCGGGACAGTCCTTATATTAATCTTGCCTAGACACACCTTGCCCGCCAAGACGACCTGCCCTCCGGCGACCTCACCCCGGCCCTCTCCTAAAGGAGAGGGTGGCTTTTGGCGAGACGCTGGTGGAGCGCGTCATCCGTTTCTTTCAGCGGGCGAGCCGATGAGGTCGGAGAGCCGGCCGAGGCGTCTTGGCTAGAGATCCCTCTCCTTTAGCTCTGTCAGTTCGGCGGGCGAGCACATAGGGGCGAGGAACAGGACGGGGAGGCCGCCGATACGCCCTGCCCTTCGAAAACCTCACCCTCGGTCCCTCTCCTAAAGGAGAGGGAGGTCTCATGGCAAGACGTCAGGGACTCGTCTCCCTCTCCTTTAGGAGAGGGCCGGGGTGAGGTCGACGGAGGGTATGCCGCCGCAAAAACCACGAGCTTCCAGCACGCCCTCTTCCTCAGGAGGAGAGGGGCAGGGGTGAGGTCGCCGAAGGGCGCGAGGCCTCGAATGGCAAGACGTGTGTAACAGGTGAGGATTGGGGGTGAGGTCATACTGGCAAGGATGCCGCCGGTGTGTGATAGCGTCATTGCATTCTCGTCTGAGGAGAAAAGAGTGGCTCAAGGCAAGCCGGGATCAGGTCAGACGCTTCGCAGTTCGTCCTCGCTGAAGAGAGTGAGCCAAGGTGTCAGGTCGACCGTACGTGCTTTCCGCCAACAGCAGACCCCGGCCGAGAACGCCTTTTGGGAGTTAGTGCGCGACCGGCGCCTCGAGGGGCTCAAGTTCCGCCGGCAGTTCCCGATCTCGATCTTCGTCGCGGATTTCTGTTGCTTCGATCTGAAGCTGATCGTAGAGCTCGATGGTGCCGTACATGAAACGCGGGAACAGGCCGGCCATGACCTCAACCGCGATTTCTATCTTCAATCCTTAGGCTACACCCTGCTCCGCTTTCCGAATGAGCAGGTCTTCGCCAATCCCTCCGAGATCCTCCAGGCAATAACCGCCGAAGCTCGCCGACTTACGCGATCTTAAGAGATACTTCAGCTCCGTCTGAGAGGACGGAGCTGAAGGAAAGGGCGGATGCTCCACCAGCGTCTTGCCACAAGCCACCCTCTCCTTTAGGCCGAAGTTCTTCCAACGGTGAAGCCTTAAATTATAGCAAATAATGATGTTAAGGCTTCTCGCGCTTGCGCGCTGCTGGCTACACCGGGAGGATGACTTCCAGCAGAGAGAGGGTTCTCTGCT
>Ga0126305_10000037_pt1 | contig 53773 bp, 39 predicted proteins | sample Plot26_FD_92536 | JGI IMG/M metagenome (GOLD analysis project Ga0126305, IMG submission 92536) | Serpentine soil microbial communities from UC McLaughlin Reserve, CA, USA - Plot26 | ecosystem: Environmental > Terrestrial > Soil > Grasslands | place: USA: UC McLaughlin Reserve, Lake County... | reverse complement strand
TGGCGAGCTCGTGCAGCTCGGGCCAGCGGTTCTTGTCGCCGCGCAGGAAGCCGATCGCCTGCAGCGCCTCGGGCACGCCGTCGTCGTCGAAGTCGGCGAAGCGGGAGTCCCAGCCCCAGCCGCTGCGCGACAGGCCCAGGCTCTCGCCGCGGTCCTCCCAGGGGGCGACGCCGTCGCGGATGGGCTTCAGGTCGCCCGTGCTCACCCACACGAAGTGGCTCTCCTCCAGGGCGTAGTTCTGGGCGATGTTGCTGACGTAGATGTCGAGGATGCCGTCGCCGTTGACGTCCGCGAAGTCGACGCCCATGCCCTTGAAGGAGTCGCGGCCCAGCACCTTGGAGGCCGGGGTGGCGAAGGTCCGCTGGCCGCTGAGCGGCACGAAGCGCGGATGGCCGGGCGTCGAGACGTTGTGGAGCAGCCGGTCGTTGCCGAAGTCGTTGCCGAAGTAGATTTCGGGGAGCTGGTCGCCGTCGAGGTCCGCGGTGCCCGCGGCGAGCGTCCAGGAGTAGGCGGTCTGGCCGTCGAAGGCGCCGTCGACGTCGGCGAAGCTCACCGTCGGCTCCGGTCCGGCGGCGCCGCCCTGCCAGAGCAGCAGCCGGTTCTTGCCGCCGTTCTCCGAGCGCGACATCGAGCGGTGCATGTGGGCGCTGTCGGTGGCGCGGTTGTCGAGCACCCGCATGCCGTCCGGGAAGTAGTTGCCCACCACCAGGTCGAGGTGGCCGTCGCCGTCCACGTCGGCGCTGGTGAGGGCGTTGGTGTTCCAGATCTGCCCGCCGGCGGCGACCTCGACCGGCCGGAAGGCCGCGGCCGCCATCACTCCGTCACCACCTTCGGCCGCGCGGCGCAGGAAGGCGACGGGCGTCCGGCCCCAGTAGTAGACCAGCAGGTCCATCCGCCCGTCCTCGTTCCAGTCGCCCGGCAGGCAGCCCATGGGCGCCGAGGTCCGGGCGTCGTAGCGCAGCGGCGCGGGATCGAGGACGAACGCCGCGTAGCGGGCGCCGGTGCCCGGCACCGGCTCCACCATCACCTTGTCCACCCGCGGGTCGACCGCGCAGAGGTCGTTCGGCAGGCCGTCGCCGTCGACATCGTTGAGCGCCACACCGGCGCCGACGGTGGAGATCCAGCCCGCGATGTCCTGGAAGCTCGGGTGGACCTCGCGGATCGAGCGCGCGAGGTCGCCGGGCGGCGCCGCCAGCTCCAGGCGGGTGAAGGCGAAGCGGCCGGCCAGGGCCTGGCGTTCGGCCTCGGGAAGGGTGGGCAGGCGCGCGAAGCCGTAGAGGCCGCCGATCAGCGCCACCGCCGTCAGCCGCACGGCGTTGCGGCGGAAGAAGCCGGTCTGCTCGTTCATCGCGTTCATCGATTGACCTCGCGGGAGAAGTGGTCCTGGATGCGCTGGCGCCACACCTCGAAGGCAGGCTCGCCGGGCCGGTCGTCCGGCAGGCCGCGGCGGGCCTCGTCGGTGACCGCGGCGGCGCCGGCGGCGGTGGTGCCGCAGATCACCTGGCAGGCGAGCGTGGTGTAGGCGGTGACGTTGCCGGCCCGCTCGCGGGCCTTGGCGGCGAAGGCGACGCCCTGCGCGAGCTGCGGCACGTAGGGGCCGGCGGCCCGCCGCAGCTCCTCGACATCGGCGCGCGGCCGGCCGCCGGCGTAGCCGCAGGCGAGGCCGGCGCCGCTCCACAGGTCCCCCTGCCGCTCGGGGGCAAAGGTGCCGATCGTCAGGGGGAGGCGCTCGACGTCGGCGCCGTCGACGAACCACAGGCTGCGGCCGAGCCCCTGGTCGAAGCCCCGCCGGGCGTAGCCGCGGACCTTCGGCGGCACCTTCTGGCCGCCTACCGAGCGGGGCCAGTGGAAGAACCCCTCGTGGAAGCCGTAGCCGTCGAGGGCCAGCCAGCGCAGCACCGGGTCGCCGAAGCGCGCCAGCAGCCGCTCGGGGGAGACGGGGAGCCGGCCGAGGACCCAGCCGGCGCCGACATGGACGATGTAGGTCTGGGCGCTCCCCGGACCCGCGAGGAAGCGCGCCAGGCGGTCCCGCCGGCCCGGGATCAGCGCGTCGAGGAGGGCGAGCGCCATGCCCGCGCCCTCATAGGCGAAGCCGCGGAAGTCGCGCGCCACCTCGGCGTCGATGCGGGCCGCGAGCGGCAGCGGCCGGTCGTCGTCGAGGGCGGCGTGGTAGCCCTGCACGAAGCAGCGCCCCACCTGCTCCAGCCGCTCGCGGACCGATCCCGCGTCGACGCCGGGGGAAACGCGGAAGCCGCGGCGGGTGAAGGAGGTTTCCTGGGGCGAGATGCCGAAGAGGGCCCGCCGCAGCATGGCCCCGATCCCTCGGGGCTGGGGGGATACCTGGGACAGGATGGCGCGATCGTCAGTCGAAGTCGTCACGGAAATGCTCCTCACTCTTTCTGGTGCCGGGAAGGCGAGGGAGCGAGCCGTTCTTGGCTGCTAATTTAGAATATTCCTAATCGGGCGGTTTGTGGGCGCTTGCGCGGCTATCCCCGCGGCCCCGCCTGCTCGAGCTCCACCTTCAGCGAGAAGAACCGCAGCAGGTCCTTCAGCGAGAGGATCCCCAGCAGGCGCTCGTCCTCGACGACCATCAGGCGGGAGACGCCGGAGCGGCTCATCCGGGAGAGGGCCTCCATGGCGTCGGTGTCGGCCCGCACGGTGTTCTCGGGGCCGCACCGCTCGGCGACGGAGCCGACGGTCTGGCGGTCCCACTCCTCGCGGGGCAGCTCACGCACCTGGCGGGTGGTGACGCAGCCGAACAGCCGGCCGGAGTCGTCCACCACGGGGAACATCTTGAAGTGGTGGCGGTAGACGTAGTTCTGCACCAGGTCGAGCACCGAGATGGCCCGCGGCACCGTCACCGGATCGGGCTGCATGAACCGGGACACCGGCTCGCCGGCCAGGGCCTGGCGCAGCAGGAGCTGCTGATAGGTCGAGGCGGCGGCGCCGCGCACGAACAGGCCGAGCATGACCAGCCAGAGCCCCGAGAAGGCGCCGCCGGGTATCGAGACGGCGCTGAGCACGCCGAGGACGATGAGCAGCAGGCCGAAGGCGCCGCCGATCCCGGCGCAGATGCGGGTGGCCCAGCGCAGATCCTTTTTCCATCCCCAGAGGAGGGCGCGCAGCATGCGGCCGCCGTCCAGGGGGAAGGCCGGCACGAGGTTGAACAGGGCGAGCGTGACGTTGAGGAAGCCGAGATAGAGGAGGACGGTGGTGGCCGCCTCCGGCCAGCCCGCAAGGCGTCCGATCAAGCCGAGGCCGCCGGTCCCCAGGGCGACGCCGAAGCTCGCCGCCGGCCCCGCCGCCGCGATGACCAGCTCGGCCTGGGGGGTGGGGACCTCGCCCGGCATCTCCGCCACGCCGCCGAAGATGAACAGGGTGATCCGCCGCATCTCGACGCCGTAGGTGCGCGCCACCAGCGAGTGGGAGAGCTCGTGGAGCACCACGGAGAGGAACAGCCCGCAGGCGCCCGCGATCCCCATCAGCCAGTACGTCACCGGCGGTCGGCCCGGAAGCTGGCCGGGGAAGACCACTGTGGCGAAGCTCCCGGTGACCAGGACGGCGATGATGAACCAGGAGGGATCGATCCGGACCGTGATGCCGAAAATCGTGAACAGCTCGATGGGTTTGCCGAACAACGCGCCACGCCTCCCCGGAGGTGTGATTCCCCCAGAGCCATTGTAGCGCGGGGGCCCTCATCACCCCGGCCCTCTTCTCCCAGCCTCCCTCCCCGCCCTCCGGGAGAAGAGGGAGAAGTTTGTCTTAAGAGAGCTGTTTCATTCCCCTTCTCTCCCGGCGGCAGGGAGGGAGGCGGGGAGAGAAGGGGGTAGGGGGTTATGAGGGCCTAGTTCGCCGCTTCCAGCGCCGGGCACACCTCGTCGCGCCGCCGCTCGAGGTCGTTCACCACGGCCCGCCGGAACCCTTTCGCGCCGCCCTCCGCCATGCGGGCGTCGCGGTAGGTGGCGATGTCCACCGCCTCCAGGCGCAGGCGGATCGTCTTGAACAGCCGGGGGAAGCGGTCGCCGGGGGATTGGATGTGGTGCAGGCCGCCGCTGTAGGCGATCAGCATCCGTCCTTCGCCGATCGTCTCCAGGATGTCGGCGATGCCGCCGCGCACCGTCATCGGCTTGCCGTCGGAATCGAGGCCGGTGGCCCGTTTCATCCGGCCCTCGGGGAGGATCAGCACCATGGCGTCGGGATCGATCGTCCGCAGCACCTGGCTCCAGGTCTCGTCGCGCTCGCGGCTGATCGAGATGACCCGCGCCGCCACCAGCCCGTAGAAGCGGCCCACGAGGGCGCGGTCGGTGGTCTTGCGGGCGATCGGGACCACCCCGTGGCGGCCGAGGCGCCAGAGGTAGTGGTTGGGGCAGGCGCTGGCGAACAGCGCCTCGTAGAGGCTGGTGTGGTTCAGGATGGCGGTGATCTGGATGTGCCGCCACGGATCGGGCGGCACGTCGCCGATCCACTTCACGTCGAAGCGGTAGAAGAGACGGGCCAGCACCTTCACCAGCAGAAGCACCAGAAAGACGATGTACGCGCGCACAGGCCTCCCCGTGGTCGGTTCGGTTCGGGACGGCGGGATTCTAGCAGGGGAGACCCTCCGATAGTCTTCCTGATACTCTTCCTCCCCGTATGGCCGCCCCGTCAGAGCCCACCGCCCCCCGTCCCCGCGTGTCGGCGATCGTCACCACGTTCAACGAGGAAGTCCACATCGCCGGCTGCATCGAGTCGCTCCTGTGGTGCGACGAGATCCTGGTCGTCGACTCCTTCTCGACCGACCGCACGGCCGAGATCGCGCGCGGCCATGACAAGGTCCAGTTCGTCCAGCGCACCTACTTCGGCTCCGCCGCCCAGAAGAACTGGGCCATGGACCAGGTCACCAACGAATGGATCCTGATCTTCGACGCCGACGAGCGGTGCACTCCGGAGCTCCAGAAGGAGATCCAGGAGCTGCTGGCCGCGGGCCCCTCCCATGAGGCGTACACCATCCACCGCCGCGTCTACTTCCTGGACCATCTGATCCGCTTCTCCGGCTGGCAGAACGACCGCGTCGTCCGGCTGGTGAAGACCGGCTCGGCCCGCTACCCCAACCGCCGGGTGCACGCCGACATGGTCACCCGCGGGACGGCGCCCGTGCTGCGCAGCTCCATGGAGCACTACATGACCGATTCGCTGGACGAGTACATCCGGCGGATCGAGAAGTACAGCTTCTGGGGCGCGGCCCAGAACTGGCGGGAGAAGAAGAAGTCGGGTCCCACGGAGGTCTTCGGCCGCTCCATCTGGCGCTTCTTACGCACCTACATCTTCCAGCTCGGCATCCTCGACGGCATGCACGGCCTGGTCTTCTGCATGCTGCAGGCGTACGGCACCTACCTCAAGTGGGCCCTCCTCTGGGGCTGGCACGTCAACGCCGCCCGCGGCCGCATGCCCGACCTGCCCATCTTCGACGACAGCGAGGAGACCTGGCGCGGCCTCGGCGAAGAGGGCCCGGGGCAGACGGCGGCGGAGTAGGCCCTCATCACCCCGGCCCTCTTCTCCCCGCCTCCCCCCCGCCCGCCGGGAGAAGAGGGAGAGGTTTGTCCAAGAGAGCTTTAGAGCTTCTTCATTCCCCTTCTCTCCCGGCGGCAGGGAGGGAGGCGGGGAGAGAAGGGGGTAGGGGGTTGTGAGGGCCCCGGCGAAGCCGGGCTCTTGACCTCCCCCTGTAACCTTTCCACCCCCTCCCGCGTAGAAGCTCCCGGGAGGGGATTCCATGACATCTCTGTTTCAGGATTTTAGATTCGGCATCCGCATGCTGTTCAGGAGCCCGGGCCTCTCCCTGGCGGCGGTGCTCGCGCTCGGGCTCGGCATCGGGCTGGCGACCGCCATGTTCAGCATCTGCTATGGCGCCATGGTCCGGGGGCTGCCCGTTCCCGAGGCCGAGCGCCTGATGCACCTCGAGAACGCCAATCCCTCCCACGACGATCCCAGCATCGAGGTCTCCATCCACGATTTCCTCGACTATCGCGAGCGCCAGAAGTCCTTCGAATCCTTCGCCGCCTACGACGGCGGGACGCTCAACCTGAGCGGCGACGGCGAGGAGCCGGAGCGTTTCAACGGCACCTACATGACGGCCGCGGGCTTCGACGTCCTGCGCGTCCGGCCGGTGCTCGGGCGCGGCTTCCTGCGCGGCGAGGACGCGGCCCAGGCCGAGCACGTGGCGGTGCTCTCCTACGGCGTCTGGAAGAAGCGCTACCAGGGCGATCCCAAGGTGCTGGGCCGGACGGTGCGGATCAACGGCGATCCCGGCACCATCGTCGGCGTCATGCCGCCGGGCTTCGCCTTCCCGCAGGAGACCGAGGTCTGGACGCAGCGCCGCCTGGACCCCGCGGCGCAAGCGCGCGGCAAGGGCGACACCCTGGAGGTGATGGGGCGCCTGCGGGATGGCGTCTCCCTGGAGGCCGCGCGGGCCGAGATGGGGGCCATCGCCAAGGCTCTCGCCATCGAGTACCCGGCGACCAACAAGGGCCTCGAGGCGGTGGTCAAGCCGTGGATGGAAGAGGCCATGGGCGACGAGATGCCGAAGCTCCTCTGGACGATGCTGGTGGCCTGCCTCTTCGTCCTCCTGATCGCCTGCACCAACGTCGCCAGCCTGATGATGGCGCGCGTCTCGCGGCGCACGCGCGAGATCGCCATCCGCTCCTCCCTGGGCGCCAACCGGACGCGGCTGATCGGCCAGCTCCTGTTCGAGAGCCTGCTGCTGTCGCTGCTCGGCGCCGTGCTCGGCGTGGGCCTCGCCTACGCGGGGGTCCGCCTGTTCAACCGGGCCATCGTCAGCAGCCATCCGCCGTTCTGGATCAACATCAGGATCGATCCCGCGGCGCTGCTCTTCGCGCTCGGCATGACCCTGCTGGCGGCCCTGGTCTCCGGCCTGCTGCCGGCGCTCCAGGCATCCAAGACGGACGTCGGCGAAGTGCTGAAGGACGAGGGGCGCGGCTCCTCCAGCCTGCGCCTGGGCCGCTTCAGCCGCGCGGTGGTGATCGCCGAGGTGGCCTTCTCCTGCCTGCTGCTGGTGGGCGCCGGGCTGATGATCCGCAGCGTCGTCAAGGTGCGCACGCTCGATCTCGGCTTCGATCCCGCCAACCTGTTCACCGCCCGCGTCGCCCTGTTCGAGGCTTCCTATCCGAAGGAGCCGCAACGGCTGGCGTTCTTCGAGGAGCTGCTGGAGCGCGTGGCGAGCCAGCCGGGAGTGGCGGCGGTGGCCGCCACCTCGAACCTGCCGGCCAGCGGCTCCGGCCTCTGGGATTACCGCGTCGAGGGCGGCGCCTATCCGACCGATCAGGACCTGCCCTCGGCCCGCCTCGCCATGGTCTCGACGCGCTTCTTCCAGGTCTTCGGCGCCCAGCCCCTGGCGGGCCGGGACTTCGGGCGGATGGACGTCGCCGGCAGCCTGCCGGTGATCATCGTCAACAAGAGCTTCGCCGCCAAGATCTGGCCGGGGCAGGACCCGCTGGGCAAGCGCATCCGGCTCAAGGAAGAGCCGGACGAGGAGAACCCGCCCTGGCGCACCGTGATCGGGGTCATGCCGGACCTGCAGATGGAGGGCGTCGGCAACACCGACGGCAAGCCGGAAGGCTTCTATCTGCCGCTCGCCCAGCGCTGTCCCGGGTTCGTCAGCCTGGCGGTGAGAACCCGCACCAGCAATCCCATGGCCCTGACGACGGCGGTGCGCCAGCAGGTCAACGCCATCGACCGCGACCTGCCCATCTACTTCGTCTACTCGATGCAGGAGATCCTGACCAACGGCCGCTTCTTCCCCAACCTCTTCGCATCGCTGTTCGCCATCTTCGGCGTCGCCGCGCTGCTGCTCGCCTCGGTCGGCATCTACGGCGTGATCGCCTTCTCGGTCCACCAGCGGACCCAGGAGATCGGTATCCGCATGGCGCTGGGGGCCCAGCGCCGCAGCGTGCTCAGCATGATCCTGAACCAGGGCATGCGCCAGCTCGTCGTCGGGCTGATGGCCGGCCTGGTGCTCGCCTTCTTCGCTTCGCGGATCCTGGCGAACTTCCTGATCGGCGTGCAGCCGAGAGACCCGGCCACCTTCGCCCTGGTCTCCTTCATGCTCGCGGCGATCGCCTTCGTCGCCTGCTGGATCCCCGCCCGGCGGGCGATGCGGACGGATCCGCTGGTGGCGATCCGGTACGAATGATTTCGTACGAAGGGTGAAACCTCCGGGGGGTCTCTTGCGTAGGGTTCTACATTGTAGAACTGCCACTCCGCCGAACGAGACCCAACCACCCATGCCACTCCGCTTCGCCGCCTCTCTGCTTCGCACGCTGCTGCCCGCCGCCGAGCAGGACGAGGTGCTCGGCGACCTGCGGGACGAGTACGCGCACCGGCGCGGTGCGCACGGGCGGGCGTCCGCCGCCTTCTGGCTCTGGCGTCAGGTGCTGGGCTCCGCGCCCGCGCTCCTGCGGCGGAGCTGGTGGCGCGGCTGGACCGGTTTCGAGCCGGCGGCGAACCGACTGCTCCCTGGAGGACCCGGAATGGAAAGCTGGATCATGGACCTGCGCTACGCGGTGCGGCGCCTGCGCTCGCGCCCGACGTACACGCTCCTCGCGGTGCTGACCCTGGCGCTCGGCGTCGGCGGGACCGCCGCGATCTTCAGCATCGTGCGCGGCCTGCTGCTCGAGCCGCTCCCCTACACGCGCGAGGCGGAGATCGCCGTCTTCTGGAACCCCTTCGACTGGACGGAGGAGGAGATGCTCTTCCTGCGGCCGGAGGTGTCCGGCTTCGGCTTCAGCCGCCTGGCCGGGTACCGGAACGAGGACGTGACGCAGGAGCCCAGCGAAGGGCCGGCGCGGCTGCTCCCGGGGATCTCCGCGTCCGCGGAGCTGTTCGAGGTGCTGGGCGCCCGCCCGGCGCTCGGCCGTGCCTTCCAGCCCGGCGACGACCGGCCGGGCGTCGATCCGGTCGCCGTGCTCAGCCACGGGCTGTGGCAGGAGATGGGCGGCGACCCCTCCATCCTCGGCCGGCGCGTCCAGCTCGACGGCATTGCGCGGACGGTGGTCGGCGTGATGCCGCGCGATTTCTGGTTCCCCAATCCCACCGTGCGCGTCTGGCTCCCCGAGCCGCTCGAGGAGACGTCGCGGAGCGGCAATTACACGCTCCTCGGACGCATCGCGCCGGGGCAGAGCCTGGAGGGGGATGGGATGGCCCCGGCGCTCGCCCGCATCACCAAGGCGCTCGGCGAGCGGTTCGACTATCCCGAGCAGTGGGACAAGACGAAGAACGCCGCGGTCAAGCCCATCCGCGAGTACCTGGTCGGTTCCCTGCGGCCGGCCCTGCTGGCGACGCTCGCCGCCATGGCGGTCATCCTCCTCATCGCCTGCTCCAACGTCGCCGCGCTGATGCTCGGCCAGGTGAACCGCCGGGCCGGCGAGCTGGCGGTGCGCTCCGCGCTGGGGGCCGACCGGCGCCGGATCACGCAGCAGCTCGTGATCGAGGCGCTCGTGCTCGGCATCCTCGCCGGCCTCGTCGGCGCCCTGCTCGCCGCGGCAGGCTTCCGGATCCTGGCCGGCGCGCTGCCGCTCGGGGCCTGGGCGGCTAACGCGGTGCTCGACTGGACGCTGTTCGGCGCCGCGATCGCACTCGCCATCCTGGCGGCGCTCGGCATCGCGCTCATCCCGGCGATGTCGCTCTGGCGCGGCGACCTGCGCGACGCCCTGACGCGGGTGCGGACGGCGGCCTCGGGCGGCAGCGGCGGCCGGGTGGAGAGCGGGCTGGTGATCGCGGAGGTCGCGCTCGCGGTGCTCCTCGCCTCCGGCGCCGGGCTGCTCATCCGCACCGTGGTCAACCTGTACGCCATCGATCCGGGGATGGACACCTCTGGCGTCGCGGTGCTCGACGTCGCCGCCGGCGCGGCGATGAAGCGGCCCGAGCGCCAGCAGAGGATGCATACCCTGATCGGCGAGCTCGAGCAGCTCCCGGGCGTCCGCTCGGCGGCGCTCACCAGCAAGCTGCCGCTGCGCGGCAGCGGCGACAACTGGGGGATCACCATCGAGGGACGGCCGGACCTCCCCGACTCGACGACGTACGTCCGCGTCGTCTCCCGCGACTACTTCCCGACGCTCGGCATCAACCTGCGCCAGGGGCGCGGCTTCACCGATGGCGACCGGCCGGGCGGCGAGCTCGTGGTCGTGATCAACGAGGCGCTGGCGAAGAAGTACTTCCCGGGCGTCGACCCGGTCGGCAGGCGTCTGCAGACCGGGTTCGACGGCTGGGAGCGCGTCGTGGGCGTGGTGGAAAACGTCGCCGAGGGGCTCCTCACCGACCTGCCTGAGCCGACGCGGTACCTGTTCTCCGACCAGGTTCCGTACTCGCCGGAGCAGCAGGTGCTGGTGCTGCGCGCGGAGCGGCCGGCGGATACGGCGGCGGTGCTGGAGGCGGCGCGCCAGACGGTGCAGCGCGTCGCGCCCGGCACGGCCGTGCAGGAGACGTCGACGATGGAGCAGGTCTTCGCCAAGGCGGTCGGGCCCGCGCGGCAGATCATGACGCTGCTGACGCTGCTGACCGCGCTCGCCCTGGTGCTCGGCGCGATCGGGGTGTACGGTGTGATCGCGCACCACGTCAGCCAGCGCCGGCGCGACTACGCCATCCGCATGGCGCTGGGGCTCCTGCCGGGACGCGTGGTGCGGCAGGTGGTGGGCCGCGGCACCGCGCTGGTCGGCGCCGGCATCGTGGTCGGCATCGTCGCCGCGGTCGTGCTGGCGCGGTCGCTGGCCTCGCTGCTCTACGGCGTCCAAGCGGCGGACCCCGTGGCGCTCATGGCCGCGACCCTGGCCCTGCTGGCGGCGGGCGTGCTCGCCGCCTTCCTGCCAGCCTATCGCGCCAGCCGCGTGGATCCGGCGAGGGTCCTTCGTGAGCAGTGAGGAGGGAGATTCGGAATGACTGACAGTTCCCCGCTCGGCACGTTCGAGGAGCAGGTGATGCTCGCGGTGCTCCGCACCGGCGAGGAGGCGTATGGCATGAACGTGCGCCGCGAGCTGGAGCGCGTCACCGGCCGCGACGTCGCCATCGGCGCCGTCTACGCGACGCTCGACCGGCTGGAGGCGAAGGGTCTCGTCGCCTCCACCCGGTCGGGGGCCGGCGCCGCGTCCCGGCGCCTCTTCGCCGTGACGGCGCCCGGCGCCCGCGGGCTGGCCGAGTCGCGGACGATGCGCGAGCGGCTGTGGGAGGGCGTGGACCTGCGTCCTCTGCTGGCTCTGCCGGGGGCGTGAGGCCGGTCCTATCGAGGCGAGATCCGCTACCATTCCCGCCCGTGACCGACACCGCCCGCAGCCTCCTCGCCCATCTCCGCGCCTGCCAGGAGGACATGGCCGTCCTCCTGCGCGACCTCGCGCTCCTCGAATCCCCGTCCCTCGATCCCGCCGCCCAAGAGCCCGTCTTCGCGCGCCTCGCCGCGGAGCTCGAGGCCTCCGGGCTGCGCACCCGGCGATTATTTGGGAGACAGCCGGGAAAGCGGTCGGGAGGGCAGCTCTGGGCCGTCCGGCGGGGGAGGCGGCGCGGCGCTCCGGCGCAGCTCCTGCTCGGCCACTGCGACACCGTCTGGCCCCTGGGCACGCTGGAGCGGATGCCCGTCGAGATCCGCGACGGCCGGCTCTCCGGCCCCGGCGCCTACGACATGAAGGCCGGTCTGGTGCAGGGGATCTTTGCCCTGCGGGCCCTGCGCGACCTCGGCCTCGAGCCTGAGGTCGAGCCCGCCTTCTTCATCAACTCGGACGAGGAGATCGGCAGCGCCGAATCCCTGCCGCGCATCGGCAAGCTGGCCCGCCGGGTGCGGCGCGTCTTCGTCCTCGAGCCCTCGCTCGGACCCGAGGGACGCCTGAAGACCCGCCGCAAGGGATCGCTGCGCTTCACGATCAAGGTCCACGGCCGGGCCGCCCACTCCGGGCTCGAACCCGAGAAGGGGGCGAGCGCCATCCTGGAGCTGTCGCGGGTGATCCAGGCGCTTTACGGGCTGGCGGACCCGGAGCGGGGGATCACCGTCAACGTGGGTGTCGTCGCCGGCGGCCTGCGGGCCAACGTGGTCGCTCCGGAAGCCCGTGCCGAGCTCGACATCCGCGTGCTCGCCGTCGAGGACGCCCTGCGGCTCGAACGCACGGTGCGCGATCTCACCGCCTCGACCCCGGGCACCTCGCTGGAGGTTCTGGGCGGCATCGACCGGCCGCCGCTGGAGGCCACGCCCGGCAACCGGATCCTCTGGGAAGCGGCCCGGCGCCGGGCCGCCGAGCTCGGGATTCCCCTCGGCGAAGGCACCGCCGGCGGCGCCTCGGACGGCAGCCTCACCAGCCGCATCGTGCCGACGCTCGACGGTCTCGGAGCGGTAGGCGACGGCGCCCACGCCCTCCACGAGCACGTGGTGCTCGACCGCGGGCCGGAGCGCGCGGCCCTGTTGGCATTGCTGTTGCTGGAGCCGATATAGCAACCATTGGGAATCCCAGATCGCGGGGCGCACTTTTCAGACACCTTTTAGAGGAAGGTATGTAAGATGGTAAGGAGCATCGGTGCGGTGCGGAGATGTCATGAACAGAAATGAAGAAGAATCCTTGAGCACCGGAATTTCGAAGGCCCGAGGGCCGGAGGAAATCGGGGAGTTCTGGGATCAGCACAGCCTGGACGATTACTGGGACCAGACTCTCGAGGCCGAATTCGAGGTGCGGGTCCGAGACGCTGGTCAACCTATGGTTGGCTGAGCGCTTGCATCAGACATGACCGGGCTGTCCCGGATAGCTCCCTCCCGCCCAGAAAAGGCCGGGAGCGGCAATTCGGCTCCGAGGTTCGTATACATAGGAACACTGGGCGCAAGGGGATTTCGATGTCACCGTTTCGTCGTTTCGCTGTCTGTCTTCCCGCTGTTCTCCTGCTCACCACCATTCCCGCCGTCGCGGCCCAGAAGCCGCTGACCAAGACCGATATCCGTCAGGCCGAGCAGTGGCTCTCCGACCTCGGCTTCTGGACGGGGCCGGTCGACGGCGTCTGGGATGGGGCTTCGCGCCACGCCCTGGTCGCCTTCCAGAAGGTCCAGAAGGCCAAGGCCACGGGCACGCTCACCCGGGCCGAATGGAACGCCCTCTCGGTGGCGGCGCCGCCGCGGCCGCGCCACGCGCAGGGGCCCCACGTCGAGGTGGACATCGCCCGCCAGGTGCTCTTCCTCGTCGACGCCGAGGGCAAGGTGGGAAATATCCTCCCGATCTCCTCCGGCAGCGGTAAGAGTTTCCACGAGAACGGCTATCCGGAGACGCGCGCCATCACCCCCTGCGGGCCGTTGGAGGTCTTCTCCAAGGCCTCGGGCTGGAAGAAGAGCCCGCTCGGCGAGATGCACAACCCCATGTACATCGTGGGCGGCATCGCCATCCACGGCAGCCTGGACGTGCCGCCCTACCCCGCGAGCCACGGCTGTATCCGCATCCCCATGTTCGCCTCCAATCTCCTGCCGAGGATGGTGCCGAAGGGCACGCCGGTCTACGTCTACGGCTGCAAGGAAGAGGTCGCCGCCGCGCGGGCGAAGGCGGAGGCGGAGGAGATCGCGGCAGCGCGAGAATGACCCCTGGGAACGAGCGCTACTGAAGCTGTAGATCAAGGACCTGTGGCGGGCGAGGTCCAAAGTCGACCGACGCGCGTTGGCCCTGCGCCGTGCGCTTTTCGACCTCCCCGGCCGGCGGCGGGAGCCCGGCGTCGGCGTTTCGACCTGCGGCGTGTCCCGCCCGACCTCCGGATTGGACCCGTGGCCCCGCGGGTCGAACGGTCTGCCCCGCAGGTCGAGGGAGTGCCGCCGCAGGTCGAGCCCCTGACCTGCGGGGCGAAACCGTGGCCCCGAGGGGCCAACGGGAGACGGCGCAGGTCGGGAACGTGGCCCCGCAGGTCAAGGCGGTGACCCGCGGGGCGAGGTCCCCGACCTTCAGGGCAGCCACCCTGACCTTCAGGGCCAACCGGCCACGCCAGGCCCACCCTGGAACCAAATCCCCACCCCATCCGTCCAATCCCCAAAGAGAGGTACCCCTCCAGCACCGATGACATGATAGAAGGACGCCTCAATAACTCATGCGAATCATCATCCCCGACGATTACCAGGATGCCGTCCGGAAGCTCGCTTGTTTTCCAAAGCTCGCGGGGCATGAGGTGACGATCTTCAACGATACGGTCAAGGAGATCGATGCGCTCGCGGAAAGGTTTTTCAACGCCGACGCCCTGGTGCTCATCCGCGAGCGCACCCGGATCGGCGACGATCTGCTGGCCAGGCTGCCGGACCTGAAGCTGATCAGCCAGACGGGAAAGGGCACAGCCCACATCGACATCGCCGCCTGCACCCGGCGGGGCGTCGCCGTGGCGGCGGGCACCGGGTCACCCCATGCGCCGGCCGAGCTCACGTGGGCGCTGGTGCTGGCCGCCCTGCGCCACATCCCCCAGGAGGTCGCGCGGCTGCGCGCCGGTCACTGGCAGTCCACCATGGGCACGGGCCTGCGCGGACGGACGCTCGGCATCTGGGGGTACGGCAAGATCGGCAGCCTGGTGGCGGGCTATGGGCGGGCCTTCGGCATGAACGTGCTGGTCTGGGGGCGCGAGGGCTCGCTGTCCCGCGCCGGTGCCGACGGCTACGCCCTCGCCGCGGACAGGAATGCGTTGCTGGAGCAGGCCGACGTGCTCGCCCTCCACATCAAATTGACCAAGGAGACCCGCGGCATCGTCACCGCCGCCGACCTCGCCCGCATGAAGCCCGGCGCGCTGCTGGTCAACACCAGCCGGGCCGAGCTCATCGAACCGGGTGCGCTGGAAGCGGCGTTGCGCGCGGGGCGACCCGGCTTCGCGGCGGTCGACGTGTACGAGGAGGAGCCGATCTTCGGGGCGGCGCATCCGCTGCTCGCCCTGGAGAACGCGGTGTGCACGCCTCATCTCGGCTACGTCGAGAAGGACAGCTACGAGTCATATTTCGGCCAGGCTTTCAATCAGGTCGCCGCGTTCGCCGCGGGCAATCCGATCAACGTGATCAATCCGGAGGTGCTGGGGCATTGAGCAACCTGGAGCTCGTCAAGGATCTTTATAAAGCGTTCGGAGCCGGCGACCGGGACCGGATCCTGGAGATTTTCGATCCGGAGATCGAGTGGCTTCAGAACGAGGGCTTTCCCGGTGGCGGCAGGCATACCGGGGCGGAGACGGTCCTGAACGACGTCTTCGCCCGGTTCGGGCGGGAATGGGAGACCTGGCAGGCCGTGACCGACCGGTGGCTGGATGCGGGGGAGGCGATCGTCGTCCTCGGCGAATATCGCGGCACCCGCCGGACGACGGGTAAATCGATGACCGCGGCGTTCGCCCATGTCTATACCCTTCGCGGCGGCCGTATCGTCCGTTTCGAACAGTATGCGGACACCGTGAAGGTGGCCGAAGCGTGCACTTAGAGCCGGGGTTTCTCGACGTCGACGGCGTCCGTCTGGAGACCCTGCGGTCAGGGCCTCCCCCCGCCGCCGCGCCCACCCTCGTGTTCCTGCACGAGGGCCTCGGCAGCGTGTCGCAATGGCGGGATTTTCCGGAAAAGCTTGGCGGCCGCACGGGCTGCGGCGCCCTGGTCTACTCGCGGGCCGGCTATGGGAAATCCGATCCGGTGCCGCTGCCGCGGCCCGTCCGCTTCATGCACGACGAGGCGAAGGTGCTCGGCCGGGTCCTGGAGGTGGCGGGAGTCCGGGAGAGCATTCTGGTGGGGCACAGCGACGGCGCTTCGATCGCCCTGATCCATGCGGGGAGCGGCAAGGCCGCCGGAGTCCGGGGACTGATCCTGGAGGCGCCGCACGTCTTCGCGGAGCCCTCGGGCCTCGAGAGCATCGCCAGGATCGCGGAGGCCTACCGGACGACGGACCTGCGCGAGCGCCTGGAGCGGCACCATGGCGCCAACGTGGACGTCGCGTTCCAGGGCTGGAACGGCGTCTGGCTGAACCCCGAGTTCCGCGCCTGGAACATCGAGGAATTCCTGCCCGCCGTCGAGGTGCCGATGCTCATCCTGCAGGGGGATCGGGACGAGTACGGCACCTGGCGGCAGGTCGAGGCGATCCAGCGGCAGGCCGGCGGGTCGGTCGAGGCGGCGGCCGTTCCGGAGTGCGGCCACACGCCGCACCGGGAGCATCCGGACCAGACTCTCCGGGCCATGGCGGAGTGGATCGAGCGGCTTTTTTCGTAGGAGTAAGATGGCTCTCATGGAAACCACCAAGCCGGACTACACGATCCCCGCGGACACGGATATCGGGCACGTCCACCTCAAGGTGGCCGACCTCGACCGGGCGCTGGACTTCTATCGCGGCGTCCTCGGATTCGAGCTCACCTCGCGGTACGGGCCCCAGGCCGCCTTCATCTCGGCCGGCGGCTACCATCACCACATCGGCCTCAACACCTGGGAGAGCCGGGGCGGCACGCCCCCGCCGCCGGGCCATTCCGGCCTGTACCACGTCGCCATCCGGTATCCGACGCGCCAGGCGCTCGCGACGGCGGTGCGGCGCGTGATCGAGGCGGGCGTCGAGCTTCAGGGCGCCGCGGACCATGGCGTGAGCGAGGCCATCTATCTGGCGGACCCGGACCAGAACGGCATCGAGCTGTACTGGGACCGCCCGCGCGAGGAGTGGCCGCGGGGACCGGAAGGGCAGCCGGCGATGTACACGGAGCGGCTGGACCTCGGGGCCTTGTTGCGGCTGGCGGAGCCCTCCGCCTAGAATCCCTTCAGTACCACCTCACTGGAGGTCTCTTTGCGTTTCATCGTCGGCTTCGGCCTGGCGCTGGCAGGTGCAGCGGTGTGCGGGCTCGTGAGTTACCGGATCGCCCTTCAGGCGGTCGGGGCCGCGGCGCGCGCGTCGGTACGGCTCGCGGCGGCGGGCGTCGCCGCCCTCTGGATGCTCGTGGCGGTGTTCTGGGCGCTGGCGCCGTTCGGCCTGTTTCGAGCGCCGGTCGCCGCGGCCATCTGGGCGCTCGCCGGGCTAGCGGCCCTGCGCGTGGGCGACCGGAGCGGCGTCCGCACACGGCTCGCGGCCGATGCCGCGGCCGTACGCGGGGCGTTCGCGTCGCTCGGCGCCGAGCGCTGGCTGCTGGCCGCGGCGGGTGCGCTCGTCACTCTTTACCTCTTGCGCGGGCTGGTCGCGCCGCCGCTCGCCTGGGACGCGCTCACCTACCACCTCGTGCACGCGGGCCGGTACGTGCAGACCGGCGGCCTCGGGCGCGAGGCCGCGCCGGACGCCTGGGGTTATTACGAGTATTTCCCGGCCGCGGGGGACGTGCTGTGGGCCTGGGCGATGCTCGGGCCGCGGAGCGACGTCCTGCTGGCGCCGGCGGGTGTCGCGGTGGCGCTCCTCGGGGGGCTCGGCGTGTATGCCGGGGCCCGCGAGCTCGAAGCGCCGGTCCGCACCGCCGCGCTGGCCGCGTTCGCCTTCCTGGCTACGCCCTTCGTGTGCATGTACTTGACCAGCTCCTACGTCGATACGCTGGTGGCGAGCCTGTTCGCCCTCGGCTGCGTGTTCCTGCTCCGCGCCCTGCGTCTTCCAAGCGGGGCCGACACGGCGCTGGCCATGGCGGCGTTCGGCGTGGGTGTGGGAGTGAAGCACTCGATGCTGCCGCTCGCCGCGCTCGCGGTGGCCGCGCTGGGGACCGCCGCCCTCGCGCGGCGGCCCCGGAGCCTGGGCGCCGTGGCGTTGGGATTCCTGCCCGGACTGGTGGGAGCCTGCCACTACGCGCGCACCTGGCTCGAAACCGGCAATCCGCTCTATCCGGCAGCCCTCGAAATCTTCGGCCGCCGGTTCGCGGGCAACCCGCAGCTCGAATGGGTGCTCGGCCCCGCGCGCTTCGCGAGCACCGAGCCGCTGGCGGCGTGGGAGCTCGCAGCCAAGATGTTCGCCGGTCCCAGCGTCGCCTCGTCGAATCACCTGAACTTCGGCGCCGGAGGCTTGCCGTTGCTCGCGGGGGCCGCCGTGGGCGCCCTGGCACTGCTCCGGCGGCGCGGTGCGCGGTGGGGCGTGCTCTTCCTGCTCGGTGCCGCGGCGCTCAACGTGGCCCTCGTGCTGGTCCCGGGGACCGCGGCCCTGCGATATCAGTGGTGGTCCGTGAGCGGCCGCCATCTGGGGCCCGCGATGGTGGTCCTGACCCTGCTCGCCGCCGGTTTGCCCGATCGGGACGGGCGTATCCTGCTGGCGCTGAGCATCGTCGGATCGCTGACCGTGACGCTGCCATGGGGGTTCGGTCCGCTCGGCTGGTGGCAAGCTCTGGCCGGCGCGGCAGCCGTGGCGGTGGCGGCGGGCATTGCATGGGGAGCGCTCAGGATTCGGGGCCCTCTGCGGCCCTGGCTGGCGGCGGCCCTGGCGGTGGCCGTGCTCGCCGTCGGTCTGCGCGAGCTCCGCGCGCGGACGCGGTACGCGACCTACGAAGCGGCGCTGCGGCTCGAGACCTACGACATGCACGGGCTGCCGGGGCTCGGCACGGCGGACACGCTGTGGAGCAGGCTCGACGACGGACGGCCCCGCACGATCGCGGCGACGGCGGGGTTCGTGAGGAACGGGCACAACTGGTTCCGCTATCCACTCATGGGGTCGTCGCTGCAGAATCGGGTCATCTACGTGCCGGTCACGCGCGACGGCTCGGTGGTCGACTACCGCCGTGGGGCGGCCCGCCCGCTCGCGGACCGTGCCGCGTGGCTCGCGCGCCTCGATGCCCTGGCCGTCGACGCGGTCGTGGTGATGGCGCCCGTGACCTGCCCCGAGCACGCGTGGATCGTGGCCGACCGCGGGCGCTTCGAGATCATCCCGGCGGGCGGCTTCGCGGACCTGCGCGACGGGTACGTGGCCGTCATCCGCCGGTAATCCGGCCCCTATCCCCGTAGCGCCAGGGGCATGATCCGCGCCACCTTGCCCATCGAAGGGGCCGCTTCGAACTCGCAGAGCTTCGGCGTCAGCTTGTGCGCCGTCTTGTGGGTGGCGAACCAGAGGGGCTTGGGCCAGACGTAGAAGGGCGACCGTATGACCGTCTTCTGGACGCGCGAGAACATCAGCGTGTTGTGCACCACGCCCGTTCCCGACTGGATGTCCTGCGGCGTGTGGCCGGGGAAGGCGCCCCACGGAGTGACGACCAGGCCGTAGCCGATCGCCGCCCAGTGGTTCACCGACACCGTGCCGTAGCGCAGGTTGGCGATCGCCCGCTCGACGGCCAGGGCGGTGGCCGGATCCTCCAGCGATTTGGGATGCACGATCAGGGTGACGTTGAGCGTGCCCCAGAGCGTGTCGTTGCAGAAGGCGACGGCCTGGTCGACGAACTCGGGGACGGTCGGGGCCTCGATCGCCGTCTCGCCGAAGACGCCGCAGAAGGCCTCGGTGGTGAAGGCGATGTCGTCGCTCTTCTTGGGATCGAGGCCGGGGATGAGCATCCAGGGGAGGCGGTCGCCGGCGCGGGTGCCGAAGGCCTCGGCGGTACCGGCATGGGCGGCCTGGAAGGAGTCGAAGCGGTCGGCGGCTCCGGGGTAGTAGGCCCGGCGCAGGGGGATCTCCTTCAGGATGGCGCGGACCCCCGTGAGCAGCTCCTGGCGCTGCTTCCAGGAGGCGTGCTGGATGATCACCCGGCCGGCGTTGCAGTTGAAGCCGGCGTTGTTGGTGAGCATGGTCGCGAGGTTCTCGGCCTGGTACTCGAGGTCGCCCTCGTCCCAGGGGCCGGGCACCACGATGACCGGGCTGACGTTGCCGAGCTCCGAGGTGAACCGCTTGGTGAGCAGCGGCTCGTTGGCAGCCTTGCGCCGCCGCCCCTCTTCGCCGGGTCCGAAGACGATGGCCTCGTAGGTGCGGTCCGAGCCGGTGATGTGGATCTCGTCCACGCCGGGGTGGCGGCAGAGGTAGGCCCCCTCGTCGGCGCCGCCGTAGACGACGCGGAAGAAGCCGCGGTCGACGAGCGGCTGGAACGCCTCTTCCATCAGCGGCCCTAGGTAGACGTTGACCGGGTGGGTCTTGAAGAGCACGACCTGGTCCTCCACGAACAGCTTGTAGAGGGCGTCCATGGGGCCGATCGAGGAGACGTTGCCGCCGCCGAGCACGAGGGCGACGAGCCCCTGGCGCACCGGCGCGTGGTAGGCCACGGCCTGCGTCGCTGGGAGGCTCTTCGCCGTCACGCCGGGCTCCATCCAGACGTCGGCGGTGATGCCGGAGTAGAAGACGCGGTCGTAGAGGTCGATGGGGAAGACCCGGGCCACCACCTGGCCGTCAGGCCGGGTGCGCACGCCCCCGGGGATGCGGGGGCGGCCGTGCGTCTGGATGTCGAGCATCGACTCGCGCAGCAGGCGCAGGTTGCGCAGAATGAAGTAGGGGCCCGCCAGCACCTCCTCGGCGGAGGAGGGGTGCTCGGGGTCGAGCCCCTCGGCCTCGATGGCGAGCGCCGACCAGCGCTCGGTCACGGCCAGGAAGCGCTTCGAGAGATCGGTGAGGATCGCGATGCGCTCCTTGGGGCCGACCTCCGTCCAGGCGCCCTTGTGCTCCTGGAGAACGTTGACGGCGGCATCCATCTCCCCGCGGGAGGAGGCTTGTGCCGAGGGGGTGACGATCTGGGGGGTAAGGGTGGCGGTGGTCATCGGAGCTCCTCCCGTGCGCCGCAATGCGGCAGAGGGAAAGATAGCACGCCGGGCTCTCGAAGCTGGGAACCAAAGACTGCAAAGACTGCAGGGACTACAAGGACTTCTTGCTGTCCTTGCAGTCCTTGAGGTCCTTGCAGTCCTTGGTTTGTATTCCTACACCGGCTCCTTGGGCATCACGGCCCAGAGGACGATGTAGGCGATCGTGCCCGGGAACACGACGGAGAGCACGGAGACCAGCACGTAGGCGATACGCACCACCGTCGGGTCCCAGCCCAGGAAATCGGCGATTCCGCCACAGACTCCGGCGATCATCTTGTTTCTACGAGAGCGGTAAAGCGGCATTTCGTGTCCTCCCCGGCCGCGAAACCGCGGCCTGCCCGAACCGGCATTCTCGCCGGGCCTGCTCCATATTACGAAATTTGTATGAAACGGTTTCTTCTCGGCGATCAATGAGGGGTGAAGCAAGAAGCAAAGAATTCGACTTGACCTCAAAGAGGAGACTCGCATGGATGGTTGTTTCACCCACTCCAATGTCCGATCGTGGTTCCTGGCCATTTCCGCGGCCTTCGTGCTGATGGCACCGGCGAACGGCGTTTCCGTTCCGGAGATCAGGATCGAGCCCACGACCCTCTACTTCGGCGCCGCGACGCCGGGCGAGACGTCCGCTCGTCCTCGAGAGAGCTCGGCGCAAGAAGACCACGTGGGCCTGCCCGCTCCCGGCATCCGGCCTGAGAAGCTCCAGTCGCTGCGGGAGAAGGCCGCCAAGGAGCGCACGGTCCGCGTGATCGTGCGGCTGGCGGCGGCGTTCACGCCCGAGGGGAGGCTCGCGAACGCCCAGGCGGCGCGGGATCAGCGCCTGGCCATCGACCAGGTTCAGGATGTTGTCCTGAAGAAGCTGGAGAAGACGCCGGTGAGGCTGCACGCCCGGTTCGAGTACATCCCCTTCCTGGCCTTGGAAGTGGACTCCGCCGCCCTGGACCATCTGGCCGCACTGCCGGAGGTCGACGGGCTCGACGAGGATGTCGCCTCTCGTGTTTCGCTCGCCAGCAGCACGGCGGTGGTCGGCGCCGGCGTGGCATGGGCGAGCGGCTGGACGGGCGACGGGCAGGTCATCGCCGTGCTCGATACCGGAGTGGACAAGGCCCACCCGTACTTCTCCTCGGGAGGCCACAACAAGGTCGTGTCCGAGGCCTGCTACTCGTCCCAGATCAGCGGCACCACCAGCCTCTGCCCGGGTGGGGTGCAGGAGTCCACGGCCCCGGGCTCGGGCGTCAACTGCTCGCTTTCCAACTCCTACTGCGCGCATGGCACCCACGTCGCCGGCATAGCAGCGGGCAATGACGGCACGGGTCCCAACTTCGGGGTGGCTCGGGACGCCGACTTGATCGCCATCCAGGTGTTCTCTAGCTGCGGCGACTTCTGCGTCCTGTCGTGGGTCAGCGATCAGATCAAGGGCCTCGAGAGGGTCTACGCACTGGCGGGAGACTTCGACATCGCGGCCGTCAACATGAGCCTGAGTGAGAACGTGCTGTACTCCAGCCGCTCCAGTTGCGATCAGGACAATGCCGCCCGTAAGGCGGCGATCGACAACCTGCGTTCGATCGACATCGCTACCGTCGCCTCCTCTGGGAACAACGGGTACTTCGGCTTCGTCTCCTCTCCGGGCTGCATCTCGTCCGTGGTCGGCGTCGGGGCCACGGACGACTCAGATCAGGTGCCCTTCTTCTCCAATATCGCGAGTTTCCTGGACCTCCTGGCGCCGGGAGTCTCCATCCAATCGGCGGCGCCCGGGGGCGACACGTTCGTCATGGACGGCACCTCGATGGCGGCCGCCCACGCTGTCGGCGCCTGGGCCGTCCTCAAACAGGCAAACCCCGGGGCGACGGTATCGAGCGTGCTGGATCTCCTGCGCTCGACCGCGGTCCCCGTGAATTATTTCGGCTACGACCTGCGCCGTATCAACCTGGGCCGGGCGATCGGCGTCGGTCCCCTGGACCCCCGGTCGTTCACGATCCACAACGACGGCGGCGCCGTGCTGTCCATCCTGTCGATGCAGCTCCAGGCGCATGTCCCCTGGGTTCGCTGGTCCCCGGAGGCGCCCTTCGACATCCCTCCTGGCGGCGCGAAAACGGTCAAGGTCACGGTGGATTTTGGCGCCGCGCCCGGGGGGGCCAGCGCGAATCGGCTGCTGGTCGGCTCGAACGACGGCGACGAGAGCCCCTATCCGAACGCCGTTCTCCTCGCCATCGACAAGCAGCCATGCTACCCGTTGACCCGCGTCCGCACTGGCAATGGCGGCAACCCCGCGCCGGGTCTCGGGGATTCACCCGGCTGCCCGCTCGGGCAGTACCACGCCGGGCAGCTCATCTCCCTGTCGGCGCATCCGTGGATCGGATTCAGCCTCGCGAGCTGGAGCGGCACGGATCAGGACGGCTCTGTTTCCCTGACCAACTCCCTCACCATGCCGGCGGCGCCCCACACGGTCAGCGTGACCTATCAGCTCGGTTGCTTTGCCCTCGCCTTGGCCCATATCGGGTCGGGCGCCGACCCCGTGGCCTCGCCCGCGAGCTCGGCGGGCTGTCCGGCCGGCCAGTACCACTACGCCGAGCCGATCCAGTTGACGGCCGCTCCGGCCCGGGGCTGGCGAGTGTTGAGCTGGACCAACACGAGTCATGACGACACCCATGACCTGACGAATTCGCTGCTCATGCCGGTGAGCCCCCTGACCGTGACGGTCACCTATCAGGAAGGCCTGCCCGGTGTTCTGGTTGTAGATGCCGGCTTCGGCTTCGACTCCGTAGCGGCCTTTACCAATGCGGTCGCGGCCACGGGCAGGGTCTATGACGTCTGGAACGTCGCGGCGCACGGCAACCCTGACGCCGCGACGCTGGCCGCCTACCCGCGGGTCATCTGGTATCCCGGCGTCTACGGCGGCCTGAGCCCGCTCCAGGAGAGCCTCCTTGCAAATTACCTCAACGGCGGCGGCAGCCTGTTCCTGAGCGCCTCGGATTACATCTACAACTATGGTTACACGGCGTTCATGCAGAACTACCTGGGCGTGGGCGCCTACATCCAGGACCTCAGCTACTACACCGTGACGGGCCAGGGCCCGGTTTTCAGCGGCCTCGGCCCCTACTTCCTGACCTTCACGGCCTACAGCGACCAGCTCTCGCCGGGCCCCGGAGCCGCGGCGGCCTTCCAGTGGCAAGGCACGATCCTCACCGGCTCCGGCGATGCCGCCGTCAGCCACGTCGGGCCGAATTACCGCACGCTCTTCCTGGGCTTTCCGTTCGAAGCCCTGCCCACGCCGGAGGCCCGGCGCGACGTCATGGAGTCGAGCCTCGACTTCCTGGGCACGGTGTTCGCGGACGTCCCGCCCGGATTCTGGGCGAAGAAGAACATCGAGGCGGTCTACCGCAACGGCGTCACCTCGGGCTGCAGCCTGAACCCCCGCCTGTACTGTCCGGGGGGGCAGGTGACGCGCAACCAGATGGCGTACTTCCTGCTGCGCGCGAAGGAGGGCAACGGCTACACCCCGCCGCCGTGCACGACGCAGCCCTTCAACGACGTGCCGGTCTCCGACTCCTTCTGCCCCTGGATCCAGGAGCTGGTGCTGCGCGGCATCACCGCCGGCTGCGGCAATGGTAGCTACTGCCCGTCGACGCCGGTGACCCGCGAGCAGATGGCGTTCTTCCTGCTCAGGACTCTCGAAGGGCCGGTCTACACGCCGCCCGCGTGCACCGATCCCTTCAAGGACGTCTCCCCTGGCAGCTTCTTCTGTCCCTGGATTCAGGAGCTGGCCCACCGCGGCCTCACCGGCGGCTGCGGCGGCGGCAACTACTGCCCGCTCGATCCCGTCAACCGGGCCCAGATGGCGACGTTCCTGGTCACCAGCTTCGGGCTGCCCGTCTTCTGAAGACCCGCTGAAGATCCGCGGGGTGGCTCCGGCCATCCGGAGCCGCCCCGCCTCCCCTCACACTTCCGGAGTCATGTCCTCCGCGAGCCCCTGACCTGCCCCATGGCGCGCCGCCACCACGGCGGCGGTCAGCAGGCCGCAGGTCACGCCGAAGACCACCAGCCCCACCAGCGTCAACCAACCCGGGGTGTCCGCCGGCCGCAGCATCGAGACGAGCGGCGTCACGACGTCGAAGGAGGCGCCGGAGTTGTCCTTGAACGCCTTCAGGGCATCCATCAGGGCGACGACCAGGGCGCCAAGACCCGCCCCGATGACGCCTCCCGTGAGCCCCCGGAGCGCCAGAGTCGCGTTGGTGAGCGGCTCGCCGATGCGCGGCGGCTCGATGCTGAACTCCGGCTCGCGCGCCCCCCAGGGCACGAACCGGGCCAGCATGACCATGCCCGGGATGCCGAAGAAGAGGGTGGCCCAGAAGAAGCTCTCCCAGCCGATGGCATAGACCAGGAAGCCGCAGAGCGGGCCGGAGATGATGCGCGGCAGGCCGAACAGGCTGGAGAAGAGGGCGTACTGGGTGGCCGAGAAGCGCTTCTGCGTCATCCGCAGCATCAGCACCAGGAAGGCGCCGCTGCCCAGGCCGCTGGCGAAGGACTCGAAGAAGAAGGCGGCCCACATCAAGGGCCGGTTGATCCCCGGCTCGTGGGCGACCAGGGCATAGCCCACGTTCGAGAAGATCTGCAGGAAGCCGAAGATCCAGAGCGAGCGGCCGAGGCCCAGCGGCTTGGTCATGAGCCCGCCGATCATGGTGCCCACGATGTTGCCGACCAGGCCGATCCAGAACAGCACGAAGCCGCGGTCGAAGTCGCTGTACCCCTTGTCCACCAGGAACGGGCGCTGCAACGCCTGGCAGAGGTTGTCCGCCAGCTTGTAGAGGAGGACGAAGGCGAGGATCTCCAGGGCCCGGTGCCGGGAGAGGAAGCCCAGGAAGGGGTGCCAGACGGCTTCCTTGATCGTGCGCGGAGCGACGGCCACGCCCGACGGCTCCGGGGCCTTGATCGTCACCAGCAGCATCGGCAGGTACAGGCAGGCCAGGAAGACGTTGACCGCCGGCCAGCCCCACCAGCCGGCCAGGGTGATGGAGAAGCTCCCGGCGAGCTGCATGCCGGTGCGGTAGAGGGCGTTGCGGGCCCCCACGGCCACCGCCTGCTCGTCCGGCCGCAGCACGTCCACGGCGTAGGCGTCGACGGCGATGTCCTGGGTGGCGGCGGCGAAGGCGATCGCCAGGGCCAGGGCGCCGATCACCCAGGGAGCGTCGGGGTGGTTCCCGAGGCCCGCCAGGGAGAGCGTGCAGGCGAAGAGCACGACCTGGGCGATGGCGGTCCACCCCCGGCGCCGGCCGAGCTTGGGCGGCACGTAGCGGTCCATCAGCGGGGACCAGAGGAACTTGAACGTCCACGGCGCCTGGGCCAGCGTGATCAGGCCGACGACGCGGATGTCCATCCCGGACTTGCGCATCCAGTCGGGCATGGCGATCCACACCAGCCCCAGGGGCATGCCGGACGCGAAGGACATCAGCGTCACCGACGCCGTGCGCCACGAGGTGAACGCCTGGCCGAGGCTCCGGAAGGCGCCGGGTTTCTTCGCCGGAGAAGTCGAGGCAGTGCTCAAGCGGTGGGCTCCAATCAGGGTTTCCGGAAGGACTCGAGCACGGCCACATCTGCCTGGTCTTGGGGCCTTCCCACAGCTTTTTTGTTGCGGATCAAATCATCTCTGCCGAGATAGCAGACCTTCGCCTCTCCGTAGGAGTCTTCAACTCTGGACTGCCAGGCATCTTCGAAATTCAGTCCTTTGAGGGACGTAAGGAGATCGATCCGGTTGGGAGGAAAGCCGAGCTGAACGATACGTCCCGGTTCGGTAAAATCCTCCACTGTCAGGTCGAGGCTGCCGAACCCGAAGTCGTTGAGCGCGTTCAGCAGCCGCTGTGCGTTTTCGGGCTCCGGCTCGACCCAGACATCGATGTCTTTCGTATAGCGAGGCTTTGCGTGATAGGCGAAGGCATAGCCGCCGACGATGAGGGCTTTAACTTCCCGGGAGCTTAACGACGCGAGCAACTCTTCGAAGTCCTTCGATACGTTCGCCGGTGATTTTCCACGCATCTTGTCGGAGCTCCTCCAAAGCTTCCACCCGTTCCCTCCCGCTCATCTGCGACCAGAACTCCCGATCGGCTTCCGCCTCTTCCTCGAAGGACGTCCCCTTCCAGATCCACAGCTTCTTCATGGCAGTCTCAGTTTACAGCGATTCGACCCGCGACCGCAGCCGGACCAGCCCCTGGGTGACGGCGTCCAGCTCCCCGCGGGCCGTGGTCAGGTGGTCGCGTTCGGAGCGGACGAAGCGGGTGTAGGGGGCGATCGCCTCGTCGATGCGGCGGAGGCTGCCTTCGATCTCGCGGTCGAACTGGGAGGTCAGGGAGGACATCAGGGACTCGCGCAGGGCGGCGATCTTCTCGCGCAGGTCCTTCTTCGCCTCATGACGGCGGTTGGGGATGATGAAGAAGCCCAGGACGGCGATGGTGCTGGCGGCGAGGATGCCCGTGAAATCCGCCGCGGCGGTGACGGCGAGGTGGGTGAGGACGGCGCCCAGGCCGATCGCTCCCACCTCGGCCAGGGCCGTGCCCGCGACCGCCACCTGCACCGAATCGGCCAGACGGGTGGCCTCGCGCTCCCGGTCGTAGCTCTCGACCGACCGCTGGGCGGCCCGGCCGACGCTGTCGAGCAGACGGGTGCGGTCGTAGTCGAAGTTGCGGCCGACCTGGCCCACGATGCGGTCGGCGTGCTCGTTGCGCCGGCGGGCCAGGTGCTCGGTCACGGCCTGCCACTGGCGCAGCTCGGAGCTGACCAGCCAGTCGATGATCTCCGCCACCCGCCGCTCGGTGAGCAGCGGCAGGTCGGCCACCACGTTGCGCTCGAAGTCGGCTTTCATCTTCGACTTGTTGAGCATGTCGAAGACGCGGGCGATGCGCATGGTGTCGTCGAAGAAGGCCATGCCCCGGTTCTCGAAGTCGTGGAGGACGACGTCCACGTCCGAGAGCCGGAAGCGGAACTCGCGCTGCATGTCCTCCTTGAAGAGGGCCATCTGGCGGTCGATGTCCTCGATCGCCGCGAAGTCTTCCTGGAGGAGGCGGAGCCGGCCGTCGGTGACTTCCAGGTACCGTTTCGCCAGGTGCTCGGCGACGCCCAGGGGGTTGAGCAGCTTGAGACGCACCCGCTCCTTCTCGTCGAGGGTGTCGACGATGAAGCTCTCCAGCGCCTCGAACCGGCTCTGGGCGAGCAGGCCGGAGTCGCCGGTCGTCTTGCCGCGCAGGGCCAGGCGGGCGGCCACGGGGAAGATCTCCGGCGTGACGCCCAGGAGGGCCTTGGAGTTTTCGGCGACGAAGGCGAGGACCCGCTCGGCGTCCTCCGGGGTCTCCATGATGTCGATCTTGTTGATCACCACCACGATCTTCTTCCCCCAGTCGCGGATGCCCTGGAGGAAGGCGCGCTCGCTCTCGGTGAACGGGCGGTCGGCCGAGGTGACGAAGAGCACCATGTCCGAGCGCGGCACGAACTCGCGGGTGATGGCCTCGTGCTCGCGGTGGATGGCGTTGGTGCCGGGGGTGTCGACGATGTTGATGTCCTGCAGCAGCTCCACCGGCGCGGTCACGATGTCGAGCGCGGTCTCGAGGGGGATGCGCTCGACCGCCGGGCCGTACTTGATGACGTGGACGTGGGTGGTGGTGGGGGTGACCCCCTCCTCGAGGATCTTGCTGCCCAGAAGGGCGTTGATGAAGGCGCTCTTGCCGGCGTTGAACTCGCCGGCCACCACGAGCAGGAACAGCTCGTCGAGTTGCAGGGCCGACCGCTTGAGGGTGGCCTGATCGTCGGCCGAGGCGTCGAACCGCGCGAGAGCCGTCTGCAGGTCGCCGAGAAGGCGCCTGTTTTCACCCAGAAGCTCGTCTTGATTTCGATTGAGAATGCGCCGCAGCATCGGTTTCCCCCCGGTTTTCCCCGCCCGGGGGGACGATAGCACGGGGCGTGCCAGGGGGGCTGAACGCTCGCCTCTGGCCCACCCCTTGCTACCTGAAATCTCCGCTCCCGGATCATGGAGCGTCTTGTCGTAACCGTAAATTGCCCGTAGCCGTAATGACCCCTAGCCGTACCCCAATCCCCGCCCCGAGTCTCCCCTGGATCGAAGTCGCTCCCGGAGCGCCCTACTTCCAGACGGAGCATGGCGAGAGCTGGACGCCCATCGGCCAGAACGACGCCATCACGTGGCCGGACCTGCTGGGGCTTTTCCGCCGCCGCGACCTCGCGGGCGCCGAGCGGTACGTGGCCGGCCTCGCCGCCCAGGGCGTGACCTGCATGCGGCTCATGATGGAGTACGCGCAGGGGCGGCACCGCTTCCTGGAAGGGCCGGCGGGCACCTTCCGGCCGGCCATGGTCCAGCTCTGGGACGACCTCTTCGCCCTCTGCGCCCGGCACGGGGTGCGCGTCCTGCTCACCCCCTTCGATACCTTCTGGATGTGGATCAAGTGGAAGCACCATCCGTACAACCGGGCGAACGGCGGTCCGTGCCGCCGCCGCTCGGGGCTGCTGACCTGCCCCGAGACCCGCGCCGCCATCAAACGGCGCCTGCTCTTCGCCACCGAGCGGTGGGGAGGCAGCGGCGCCCTGTTCGCCTGGGACCTCTGGAACGAGATCCATCCCGCCTACGGCGGCGACGATCCCGGCTGCTTCGCCGGCTTCGTCGAGGACCTGAGCGAGACCCTTCGCCGGCGCGAGATCGAGCTCTACGGGCGGTCCCATCCGCAGACGGTGTCCGTCTTCGGCCCCGTGCTCCTCCAGTACTCGGGAGTCGACGAGGCGATCCTCCGCCATCCCCGGCTCGACTTCGCCAGCACCCATTTCTACGAGCAGGGGACGATCGACCATCCCCGCAACACGGTCGAGCCCGCGGTGGGAACCGGCCGGCTGGTGCGGGAGGCCCTGGCGGAGGTGCCCGCGGACCGCCCCTTCTTCGACAGCGAGCACGGGCCGATCCACACCTTCAAGGACCACCACCGCACGCTGCCCGAGGCGTTCGACGACGAGTACTTCCGCCACATCCAATGGGCCCACCTGGCGTCCGGCGGCGCGGGCGGCGGCATGCGCTGGCCCAACCGCAACCCCCATACGCTGACCCGTGGGATGCGCGACGCCCAGAAAGCCCTCGCCGGCTTCCTGCCGCTCATCGACTGGCCGCGCTTCCGGCGGCGCAACCTCAACTTCGAGATCGAGGTCGAAGGCCGGGGCTGCGTCGGCTTCGCCTGCGGCGACCGCGATCAGGCCGTGGTCTGGATCCTCAGGGTCGACCGCCGGGACCGCAAGGGCATGCTGCGCAAGGACGCCGAGCCGGTGAGCCCGACCGTCGCGATCCCCGGTCTCGCGGAAGGACGGTATCGGGTCACCTTCTGGGACACGGTGGCCGGGCGCTGTGCGGGGTGTATCGAGGCCGGGCCGTTCTCCGATGGACGGCTCACCGTGGCGCTGCCGCCCCTGCGCACGGACCTCGCGGTCGCCGTGCGCCCGGCGAAGGTCTCCTGATAAACTGCGCCCCGAACGGCGAAACCCCTCGCCCCGATCGGAGGCCCTCCCATGAGCCCAGCAAAGAACATCCCCACCGTCGACATGAACGATTACACCTCCGGCGATCCCGCGACCCGCGCGCGCCTGATCGAGACGTTGGGCGGCGGGCTCCACGAGTATGGGTTCCTGAACGTCGAGGGGCATGGGATCGATTCGTCGCTGATCCGCGGCACCTATGACCTCTGGAAGCGGTTCTTCGAGCTGCCCGACGAGGTCAAGAGGAAGTACTCCGGGATCGAGGGCGGCGCCCGCGGGTACACGCCGTTCGGGGTCGAGCACGCCAAGGACAACCCCCTGCCGGACCTCAAGGAGTTCTGGCACGTGGGGCAGGAGCCGCCGGAGGGCCACCCCTACCGTTTCGAATATCCGGGGAACGTCTGGCCGGCGGAGCTCCCGGAGGTCCAGCAGCCCACGCTGAGGCTCTACAAGAGCCTCGAGCGGGTGGCCGAGAACCTGCTGCGCGCCCTCGCCGAGTACTTCGAGCTGCCGCGGGACACCTTCTCCTCGATGATGGATGTCGGCAACAGCATCCTGCGGGTCATCCACTACCCGCCGGTCAAGCCGGAGTACGCCCCGGCCGTCCGCGCCGCGGCCCACGAGGACATCAACCTCATCACCCTGCTCTGCGAGGCGACCGATTCCGGCCTCGAGATCCTCACCCGCGAGGGCGAGTGGATGGCGGTCGAGACGGGCCCGGGCCAGATCGTGGTGGACGCCGGCGACATGCTCTCCCGGTTCACCAACGAGGTCGTGCCGGCCACCACCCACCGGGTGGTCAACCCGGGCGAGAACGCCACGCGCGACCGGTACTCGATGCCCTTCTTCGTCCATCCCTACTCGTCGTGCGACCTGACGATCGGAGAGCGCTTCGTGTCGGAGGACAATCCCCCGAAGTACCCGCCGATCACCGCCGGCCAGTTCCTCGAGCAGCGGCTGCGGGAGATCGGGCTGAAGAAGTAGGGGGCTCCGCAACCCTCTTCCCGTTCCGCCGTACCTAGGGGAATGTCTCGATACTGGAGGTGTGTCTGATGCTCTATGCCTTGTCCCCCCGCCGGCGTGCCCTCGCGGCCGTTTTCTTCCTCGCTCTCCTTGGCCTTCCTGGGGTCCTCTCCGCCGCCGCCAAACGGCCCATCACGGAGACGGACCTCTTCAAATTCGTCTGGATCGCGGACCCTCAGATCTCGCCGGACGGGAAGCAGGCCGTGTTCGTCCGCGTCACCGTCAACGACAAGAAGGACGGATATGACACCGCCCTCTGGATCGTCGGCACGGACGGCAGCGATGCGCCGCGCCCGTTCACCAGCGGTCCGAGCGACCGCTCGCCGCGCTGGTCCCCGGATGGCACGCGGATCGTCTTCAGCCGCTCCGCCGAGAAGGACGGCAAGGGCGGGCCGCCGCAGCTCTACCTGATCTCGACCCAGGGCGGAGAAGCCGTGGCGCTGACCAGCCTGGCGGGCGGGGCGAGCTCTCCAGCCTGGTCTCCGGACGGCAAGACGATCGCCTTCGGCAGCGGCACGAACGACAAGGACCTGAAGAAAGCGGCGAAGGAAGGGAAGGACGAATCCGCCAAGCCTGCCGAGAAGGAGAAGGAGAAGCCGAAGGACGGTGAGGAGGACCGGGATAGCGACGTCCGAGTCATCACCCAGGCGGTATACCGTTTCAACGGCGCCGGGTACCGGGACCTGACCCACCCGGGCCACATCTGGACGGTGGCGGTCCCCGAGATGGGAGCCAAGGCTCCGGAGCCGAAGAGGATCACCTCGGGCGATCTCGACGACGGCGAGCCGGCCTGGTCGCCCGACGGCGCGCTGATCTATTTCGTCGCCGACCGCGTCAAGGAGTCCTACTACGGGAACCCGGACAGCGACATCTACGCCGTGCCCGCCAAGGGCGGCGAGGTCCGGCGGGTGATCAGCATCGACGGCCCGATCAACGACTTCTCGGTCTCGCCGGACGGCAAGCGCGTCGCCTTCATGGCCTTCCTCAACCCCCAGGCCGCACGCTCCCACAATCAACCCGACCTGTTCGTGGCCGACGCCACGCCGGGCGCCGCGGCGCGCAACCTGACGGCGGACTATGACTGGGACATCGGCGAGAGCATCGGGGGCGACCAGCACGCACCCCGCGGCGGGCGCCCGCAGCCGATGGTCTGGAGCCGCGACGGCCGTGCCATCTACACCGTGGCCGGCGAGCGCGGCCGGGCCAACCTGCAGCGCTTCGACGCGGCGACCGGCGCCGTGACGCCCCTTACCCAGGGCGACCAGGAGGTCGTCTCCTACACGGCGACGCCGGACGGCGCGCGCATGGCCGTGGTCGTCTCGACCCCGCTCGTGATCAGCGACCTCTTCGCCTTCGACGCCTCGACGGGGAAGATGACGCCGCTCGCCCGGCCCAACCAGGAGCTCTTCGCCGAGCTCGATCTGACGGCGCCCGAGGAGATCACCTACAAGAGCTTCGACGGCAAGGAGATCCACGGTTTCGTCCAGCGGCCGCCGGGCTTCGATGCGAAGAAGAAGTACCCGCTCATCCTGAACATCCACGGCGGTCCCCACACGGCCTACGGCTTCACCTTCTTCCATGAGATGCAGTGGATGGCCGCCAAGGGCTACGTGGTGCTCTACCCGAACCCGCGGGGAAGCTCGACCTACGGGCAGGAGTTCGGCAACGTCATCCAGTACGAGTTCCCGGGCGACGACGCGAAGGACCTGCTGGCCGGGGTGGACGAGATGGTGAAGCGGGGCTCGATCGATCCCAAGCGCCTGGGGGTGACCGGCGGCAGCGGCGGCGGCATCCTCACCAACTGGATCGTCACCCAGACCGACCGCTTCGCCGCCGCCGCCGCCCAGCGCTCGATCGCCGACTGGTCGAGCTTCTGGTACACGGCGGACTTCACCCTCTTCCGGCCGACCTGGTTCCACGGCGCGCCCTGGGAGGACCCCCAGGACTACGCGCGGCGCTCGCCCATCACCCACGTGGCCAAGGTCACGACGCCGCTCATGCTGATCGAGGGCGAGGAGGACTACCGCACTCCGCCCACGGCGGGCGGCGAGCAGATGTTCCGGGCCCTCAAGTACCTGAAGAAGCCCGTCGTCATGGTGCGCTTCCCGGGCGAGAGCCATGAGCTGTCGCGCTCGGGCCAGCCGTGGCACCGCGTCGAAAGGCTGCGGCACATCGTGGCCTGGTTCGACAAGTACCTCCAGGGCAAGAAGATCGATACCTACGACGTGCCGTGAGGTGTTGGGATGGCTGGGAGGCTTGCGGCCCCGGGCTCTGATATATTAAAGCTTGGGAGATCCTGCTTCTCAGAAAAGGCTGCATATTGTTCCGATTCCTGCGCCGCCGGTTTCTCCGGAAGGAGAAGAACGGCCTCGCCCAAGGGGAGAGCCAGGCGCAGGTCCAACGCCTGTTCGATTCGAACATCCTCGGCATCCTCTACGCCGACCGGAACGCGAAGATCACCGGCGCCAACGACGCCTTCCTCTCCCTGATCGGCCGCGGCCGCCGGGAGCTCGAGCGCGGCGAGCTGAATTGGATCGAGCTGACGCCGCCCGGCTGGGAAGAGGCGGACGAGCGGGCGGTGGTCGAGCTCATGGCGTCCGGCGCCTGCGCCCCCTACGAGAAGGAGTACCGGCGCGCCGACGGCGGCCGGGTGCCGGTGCTGGCCGGGGCGGCTCTCCTGCCGCGGACCGGGGGCATGGTGGGCTTCGTGATGGACCTCTCGGAGCGCAAGCAGGCGGAGGGGCGGGCGGCGCTGCTGGCGGAGGCCGGCAACGTCCTCTCGGAGTCCCTCGATTATGAAGAGACCTTGCAGAGCCTCGTGCACCTGACGGTGCCGCGCCTGGCGGACTACGGCCTGATCTTCGAGCTGCAGGAGGGGCCGCGTCTGCGGCTGGTGGCCCTCCGCCACGTCGATCCCTCGAAAGAGGGCGTGCTGCGCCGGCTGGGGCAGGTCTTCCAGGAATCCCCCGAGAATCCCGCGAGCTTTCTCTGGCGGGCCGTGCGTACGGGCGAGAGCCGGCTCGTGCCCGAGGCGGACTACGGGATGGCGCAGCGCGTCACCCAGGATCCCGAGCTCCTGGAGGGGTTTCTGCGCCTCGCCGCCCGCTCGTTGCTCTTCGTTCCCCTGGCCGCCCGGGGCGAGATCCTGGGCGTGATGCAGCTCGCCACGTCTGATTCCGGGCGGCGGCTGGGTCCGGCGGACCTGGAGCTCGCCGAGGGGCTGGGGCTGCGGGCCTCTCTCGCCATCGACAACTCCCGCCTCTACGGCCGGGCGGAGGCGGCCAGCAAGGCCAAGGATCACTTCCTGGCGGCCCTGAGCCACGAGCTGCGCACGCCGCTCACGCCCGTGCTCCTGAAGGTGGCGGCGCTCGCGCGGTCGCCGGAGCTGCCGGAGCGGCTCCGCGCCGACCTGCGGATGATCCAGCGCAACGTCGAGCTCGAGGCGAAGCTGATCGACGACCTGCTCGACCTCACCCGTGTCTCCCGAGGCAAGCTCACCCTGCACTTCGAGGTCACGGACGTGCATGCCCTGCTCGAGCACGTGGTGGAGATCTGCTGCGAGGGCCTCGAGACCCGGCAGCTCCGGATCGACTTCGAGCCGGGCGCGGCCGAGCACCACGTCTGGGCGGACTCCCCGCGGCTGCAGCAGGTGTACTGGAACCTGCTCAAGAACGCCGTCAAGTTCACCCCCGAGGGCGGGGAGATCCAGGTGCGCACGAGCAATCCCGAGCCGGGCAGGATCGAGCTCGCGGTGATCGATCACGGGATCGGCATCGCGCCCGAGGATCTGCCGCGTCTGTTCAACGCCTTCGAGCAGGGTAGCTCCACGATCACCCGCACCTTCGGCGGGCTCGGGCTGGGCCTCGCCATCTCCAAGGCCCTGGTCGATCAGCACGGCGGCACGTTGACGGGCCTGAGCTCTGGCCGGGGGCTGGGGGCTATTTTCACGGTGACGCTGGCCACGGTGACGGCACCCGAGGCCCCGGGGCCGTCCACGGCCGTTCCCGGTGCCGCCGAACCGATATCCCTGAGGCTCCTGCTGGTGGAGGACAACGAGCCCACCCTGGAGGTGATGACGGTCCTCCTGGAGCTCGCCGGCCACGACGTGAAGCCGGCGCCGGACGTGCGCACCGCCCGCCAGCTCGCCGAGACCCACCCGTTCGACCTCGTGGTGAGCGATCTGGGCCTGCCGGACGGCAACGGCTTCGACCTCATGCGGGAGCTGCGGGACCGCTACGGCCTCAAAGGGATCGCCGTCAGCGGCTTCGGCATGGAGGAGGACCTGAGGCGCAGCCGCGAGTCAGGCTTCCTCGAGCACCTGGTCAAGCCGGTGGACATCGACAAGCTGAAGGCGGCCTTGGGGCGGGCGACGGCGCTTATTTAGAGACTCCAAGGACTCCAAGGACAACAAAGACAGCAAAGACAAATTCAGACAACGTTCTTGCAGTCCCTGCGGTCCTTGCAGTCCTTGGAGTCCTTTTCACCCAGCCTCCGCCGCCTCCTCCTCACCTTCGATCCCCGGCCGCCGGATCCCCAGCACTTTCACCTTCTGGTGCAGATAGGTCCTCTGCACGTCGAGCACGCGGGCGGCGGCGGTGAAGTTCCAGCGGGTGCGGCGCAGGACGCTCTCGATATACTCGCGCTCGCACTGGGCCTTGAAGTCCCGCAGCGGGACGATGGGCAGGGTGGCCGAGGAGAGGAGGAGGCCCGTGCCGGTGCCGGTATCGGGCCCGCTGGCCGTCTCGAAGAAGGCGGAGGGGAGCTGGTCCGGCGTCAGGGGATCGGCCCCGAAGACCACCAGGCGCTCGCAGAGGTTGCGCAGCTCGCGCACGTTGCCCGGCCAGGCGTAGCGCTCGAGGTAGGGGATCAGCTCCGGGTCCGCCTGCCGCGGGCGCGTGCGGTGCTGGCGTGAGAAGTGGTCGAGGAAATGGCTGAAGAGCTGGGGGATGTCCTGCCGCCGCTCGCGCAGGGACGGCACCGCGAGCGGCAGGTGGGCGAGGCGGAAGTAGAGGTCCTCCCGGAAGCGCCCGGCCTTGGTCTCCTCCTCCAGCCGGCGGTGGGTGGCGGCGAGCACCCGCACGTCCACCTGACGGTCTTTCGTCTCGCCGACCCGCCGCACCCGGCCGTCCTCCAGCACGCGCAGGAGGCGCGACTGCATGGTGAGGTCCATGTCCCCGATCTCGTCGAGGAACAGGGTGCCGCCGTCCGCCTCCTCGAACAGGCCGGGCTTGGCCGTCTTGGCGTCGGTGAACGCCCCCTTGGCGTGGCCGAACAGCTCGTCCTCCACGAGGTGATGGGGGATGGCCGCGCAGTTGATCTTGATGAACGGCCTCTGGCTGCGGGAGCTCTGCCCGTGGAGGGCGCTCGCCACCAGCTCCTTGCCCGTGCCGCTCTCGCCCACGATGAGCACGCGGGCGTCCGTGGCGGCGGCGCGGGCGATCCGCTGGCGCATGGCCTCGATGGCCGGCGAGTCGCCGAGGATGGCCGGCTCGCCCCGCAGGTCGGCTTTCAGGGTCGCCACCTCGCGCTTCAGCGCGTGATGCTCCAGGGCGTTGCGGATCGAGCGCAGGAGCCGCTCGCGGCTGAACGGCTTCTCGATGAAGTCGTGGACGCCCAGACGCAGGGCCTCGACCGTCTCGCTGATCGACGCCTCTCCCGAGATGATGATGGTGGGCGGGAAGCGCTTCGTCCCCGCCAGCCGCCGCACCAGGTCGACGCCGCTCATCATGCCGCGCAGGCGGACGTCGAGCAGGATCAGGTCCGGCAGGGCGGTGCGGGGCTCCTCGAGGTGGGCCAGGGCCTCCTCGGCCGACGACATGGACTGGGGCGCGAAGCCCTCCTCGCGGAGCTGGAGGAGGAGGCTGGCGCGGATTTTCTCGTCATCCTCGACGATCAGGAGCCGGGTCATGCCGCCGCGTCCTCCACCCGCCGGGGAAAGGTGAGGCGGAAGGTGGTGCCCGCCCCGGAGCTCCCCGCCAGCTCCAGGTCGCCGCCGTGATCGAGCAGGATCTTCTTGGAGATCGCGAGCCCCAGGCCCATTCCCTCGCCCACCTGGCGGGTGGTGACGTAGGGCTCGAAGACCCGCGGCCGGATCTCGGGCGGGATGCCGGGCCCGTCGTCCGTCACGTCGAGCAGGACGTTGCGGCCCGCCTCGCCGGGGCGCAGAGTCACCACGCCGCGCCCGTCGCCTGACGCGCGCAGGGCGAGCGAGCTGTTGTCGCAGAGGTTCACCAGCACCTGGCGGAGCATGTCGCGGTCGAGGGCCGCCGGCAAGGGCCTGCCCGGCGGCTCGAAGCGCAGCGTGAGGTTGGGCCAGGCGCTCGCGAAAGTGCCGACGAACTCCTCGACCACGGCGGCGAGGTCGTGCACCGCCGGCCGGGGCTGGGGCAGGCGGGCGAACGAGGTGAACTGCTGGGTGAACCGGCCGAGCCGCTCGAGCTCCTCGCCGACGCTCACCGCCACCTGCCGCGCGGCTTCCTGCTCCTCGCCTTCGAGGAGGCGCTGGAGGCGCGAGAGCTCCAGGCGGGCGGCGGTCAGGGGCGTCCGCATCTCATGGGCGTGCCGACGGGCCGTCTCCTGCCAGACCGAGAGGTTCTTGAGATAGGCCAGGCGCTTCCTGGCCCGCGCCATGGCCCGGGAAGTCTCCTCGATCATGCCGGCGATCCTGCCCAGGGTGTCCCGGCCGCGGTCGCCGATCTCCAGATCCTCCTGCCCGGCCGAGAGGGCCACGAGGGCGAGCCGCAGCCGTTCGATGCGGGCGTCCAGCCGTCCCTGGTGGACCAGATGAAAGCCGCCGGCCACGGCCAGCACGGCCACGACGGCGGCGAGCAGGATCATCTCCCAGCGCCGGGTGATCTCCTTCTGGTTGTGCTGGAGGATGTGCAGCCGGTTGAGGAGGGTCTGGGTGGACTCGAAGCGCTGGCGGTACTCGGCCTTGCGGCCGGGATCGAGCCGCGCCAGAGCCTTCTGGTCGGCCAGCGATCTCTCCAGGGTGGAGATGACCTCCGGCTGGAGGCCCAGGCGGAACCAGGTGCCGGAGATCTGGCGGTCGAACAGCCAGAGCACGGCGGCGGTGGCGAGCAGCATCCCGCAGAGGGTTACGGCGGCGGAACGGACGTTCATTTCTTCCTTCCAGGGAGATGGACGGGGGGCACGGCGAGCTTCCACTCGTACTCGAGCAGGGCGGTCCTGCCGATCGAGGTGGCCATGAGGAGGTTGAGGACCTGGCTGAAGGATTCCGGCTGGTCCTCCACGGCCTCGGAGACGGCGCCGGCGCTGCCGGACTTCTCGGCCGAGAGCGACTGGGAGAACCAGCGCTGGGCGTCGAGCTGCTCGGCCTGGGAGAAGGGGATGACCCGCAGCCGGACCTGAACGCCGCGGGCGTTACCGGCCGCCGGCGGGCGGAGCACCAGGAGCCGCGCCTCCCGCCACCACTCGCCGAGCCGCTCGTAGGAGGGCAGGGTGGTGCGCAGGGCGCGGCCCGAGGCGTCGATCCGGGTGACGATGTAGACCTCGTCCCACAGCTCGTAGCGCACGTCGACCCGGGCGCCGCCCCGGGTCTTCGCGCCGCGCTCGTCCCGCGCCGTGGTCTCGAAGAGGAAGCTCGTGGTGAGGCCGGTGGCGAGCTGCCGGCGGACCTCTTCCTCCGCGAGGACCGGCGGCAGACGGGAGAGCGCCAGCCCATCGCGGGCCGCCTCGATCGCCGGGGCCTTCTGAACGGCACCCAGCCGGGAGGCCAGGAGCAGCAACAGGGGAGCCCAGCGGATCAGGGCCCGCTTCATCGCTCGAGCTCCCCGAGGTCCAGGTACGTCAGGGTGACTTGTACCCGGCCCCAGGGATTGCGGAACACCAGGCCGGTGTGAACCGAGAAGCGCTCCAGGGGGCTGGGGCCGAGGTCGGGGGAGGTCTTCTCGACTCCGATCTCGACGCCGCTCGCCAGGCGTATGTCGGTGAGGGTTTCCGAGCTCCGGGCGCGGCGCAGCGTGAGGGCGTGCGCCACGCCCGCCGAGCTGCCGTAGTAGTCCGCGTCCACGTGGGACAGAAGGCGGTTCCGCACGGCCAGGTTGTCCACCCGGGACCGCCCCGCCGAGACCCGGCCCTGGATGGACACCGTCTGCCGGGGCGTCACCGGCCAGTGCCGGATGGCCGACACCGCCGCCACGACCTGCTCGGAGCGCAGAGAGGAGTAGGGCGTCGTGGTGGCCTCGTTGGACGGCAGATCGAACTGGAACAGGAACAGATCCCGCGCGGCGAAGCGGGCCGCCTCCACCCCGGCCGAGACGCTGGTGCCGCGGGTGGGCAGGACGGGATCGTCGCTGGTGTCCCACACCCATTTCGCCTCGGCACGGCGATAGGTCAGCTCGCGGCCGGACCCGGAGCGGGGGTTGAGCCCGAAGCCGGGCTCGCGGAGCACCTCGTGCCGGCTGCCGTCGTCGCCGTGGCGCTCGCTCATCGCGAGCTGGAGCGACTGCGGACCGCTCAAGGGGATGGAGACGCCCAGGGAGAGCTTGAGCGAAGTGCCGAACGACCATGACGAGAAGGTCGGGTCGAGGGCCAGGGGCAGCACCTCCGTGACGCAGCACTCGTTGCGGGAAATGCCGGCGCTGGCGAGGATGCCCCGGTGGAAGAGGTCGTACTGCGTGAAGCCGGCCTGGATCCCCTCGCGGCTGTCGAGGGCGCCGAACACCACGCCCGAGCGGCCCACGAACAGCCGGGCTCCCGCGAGGCCGCCGAGGGTCAGGCTGGAGCGGTTGCCCCGCAAGGTCTCATCCTCCAGCTCCAGGGGCTGATCGAACGCGAAGGCGCGGATCCAGTGATCGAAGAAGAACCACCGGGCGGGCTGGACGTCGATGACCAGCTCGTAGGCTCCCCGCTGGCTCCCTTTGCGCAGGGCGAAGCTAGCGTCGAGCACGAACGGCAGACGGTGGATGCGGTAGATCGCCTGCCGGAGCTGCTCCTCGGTATACGTCTCGCCCTCGCGCAGCAGGGTCTCCGCCTGGACGATGTTGGCCGCGGCCTCCTTGGGCCCCGCGACGGTGACCGTCTCGATCAGGAAGCGGGCGGGCGCCTGAGACCCCTCCTCCTGGGCCCGGGCGGGGAGCGCGGCCAGTAACGCGGCCAATAGAAGGAGAGCGATGCTCCAGAGCGTGCGTGTCCTCAAGTGCGGAACCTCCGGCAAACGGGCACGGGCCGCCATGGCGCGTGGCTTGGCGCCCCATCTCCAGCGCAAGGGCGATGCCGCCCCAGCCGAGAGCCGCCGCCGCGCACGAAAGTCCTGGATACGCAAGGAGTTCTCACCGGTTTCCTCAAATCCTCGAGGGCCCTTGAAAGCCCACGGAGTGCGCTCTGTCGCACGGAAGTGTATGGAGGAGCATACACCGGGAGGGCTGTAAGGTTTCGGCGGGCCGGGAGACTACCTCTTTCGAAAGGAGGCAAGCCATGAGAGCTGCGATTTTGACCTGTACCTTCCGGAGGAGCCGGGCGGCGCTCCGTGGGACCGACTGGAGTGCGTGATCCCCGCCGGGAGCCGTGGCCGCGAGCGCACCTTCGTCTTCCGCATCGCCCATAACCGGGCCTAACGTGCGCAGCCGCCGCCCGGCCGCCGCCTGGACGAGGCCGCGGCAGTCACCGATCCGAGTCCCGGTCTCGAGGCCGAGGTCTGGGAGGAGCAGCGGCGGGAACTCTTGCGGGCGGCCGTCCTAGTCAACTTGCCGCTTTGGTCGCCGTACCCGTGAGGTCAACGGCGCCGCTGAGTTCCACCAACGCTCGATAAAGAGCCTCTTCAAGTCTGCCGCAGTAAACGATTTCATAGTTGTCGAAGCCTTTTTCCGATACCAGGAGATAGACGTTGCGCCGGGAGCGCTCATCCTTCACGGCGTCCGCCAGGGCGCTGATGATGCTGGCCCGGATCTCGGAGGGCAAGTGGACGTTGCGCGCAATGGCCGTCAGGAGTCCTGCGGTCGCATAGGCCATGCCCGGGCTCTCCTCGGCAAGGTCGACGAACAGGCGGGGAAGCAGATCCGGATCGATTCGGCGGAAGCGACCGACGCTCTCGAGAACAGTCTTCTGGACGTAGAGACGGTCCCGCATCCCACTTCGAAGAGCCGACAGCGTTTGGGTTGTGACCGTCCGGAGATAGCTGAGCAAGACGATGGCCGCCTGACGACCCGGGTACGAGTGCAGTGAATCCACCACCTCGCACAGCGAACGACTGAGGAGCGGCAAAGTCCTGGCTTTGTTGAGAAAGGTATTCGGAAGCCGCTCCGCCAGTGCCGACACGAGCGAGAGAAGGTCGGACTGGCGATGATCGACCTTACGGCGTGACGAGGATATGCCCTGGCGAAGACTCTGATCCAGCCACTCCAGCAGCACACAAAGGATCTCCGGATTTTTTTCTCCCCTTTCTGCGGCTTGTCGGATGCGTTCGTAGAACTGCGGACCTACGAAGCCGAGGCCGCCGATGGCGGCGAGCACCGTGCGCAAGGTTCCAGGATCCTGCTGGAGGAAGTGGGCGATAGAGATTCCTGCGGAAGCGAACGCTCTCTCGGCGAAGGCGATGCGGTCGGCCGCGTGCGAGCCGCCTCGCGCCAGGACGGCCTCGGCGGCTTCGGTGAAAGCCGCGGGAATGTCGAGAACGATCTTGTGGGTCACCACCTGCGAGGACAGCCTGTGCAGTATGGGTACGGTCCTCCCCCATACGTCATCACTGATCCGCCCGTTGTGCAGCAGTGCGCAGAGGCTGTAAAACAGGGCCTTCTGAACCATCAGATCGCCGGCAGCGAAGAGATCCAGAAAAGTCGGCCACGCGTTGTCGTGGACGAACGCGATCGATCTCAAGAGGACCTCGGACTCGCTCGCACCCTCCCTGCCTGAGGCCAAGAGCTTGGCCCAGCGACTGAGCGCCTGGCCATCGTCATGATGGAGCCGTTGAAAGGCCCAGACCAGGGCCAAGGCAATGGCGGGTTCCCGATCGTGGCGTAGCGCTTCAGAAGCCAGGTAATCGAGGGCGGCGGTGCCCAAAGCGGATGTAGTCCAGGGCTCGTCGTTGCGATTGAACCGGCCGTGCAGAACCAGAGCCGAGCGGTGCCGGAGCCGGTCCACGGGGCATTTGAGCAGGTTCACGAGTTCCGGAAGGGTGCGCACGGAGATCTCGCCGGCTTCGGCGAGGAGCAGATGAGCCGTGCCGCGCAACAGGGGATCCTCGTGGGCCAGCCACCCTTCAATGAGAGGCAGCGTGGCCGGAAGCGGGTTCTGGACGAGAGGCAGGAGTGGCGCCAGAGGAACTGCCCCATGGGTGGCCAGAACCCGCTCAAGAGCCACGGCGGCCTGAAGGTTGAACTGCAGCCCTCGTGACCGGCCCCGGACGGCTAGGACTTCCATGGCCGCCTCCCTGCCGTCCGCCAATGCTACCCAGAGCCCCTCGAGATTGTTCGGTAGAGCTAGCAACAGGCGCAGATCGCTGATCTGGGCTCCGAGAACGATCAGGCCCTGATCGCTGCTTGCTCCCGGGTCGGATGCGAGAAGATCCAGCATCGGACCGCTGAGGCCGCGTGCCTTGGCCCGGTTGTAGGTGTCGTCTCCGAAGGCAGCCAAAACGGCGTTGAAGCGGAGCTGTAATCCGTCCTCACCTGCAAGCAGGGGCCGGATGGCGGTGAGCGTCTCGGCGCGCTCCCGACGATCCTGGATGCGCTCGGCTTCGAGCAGGGCCTGGCGGAGCAGATCCCGTATTTCCACTACACCCGGGAAACGCGAACCGAGGCGGGCGAAGGTCCTCACCCGGTTGACGGCCGAGGGGATCTGGCGTGCGGCGGCGGCGGCCATCACGAGAGCCTTGGGCCTCGAGTCTTGATCGCAAAGGACGGCGAGCTGCTCGAACGCCCATGCCTGCCAGCGTGGCACCTCGATCGCTCTCGCGGTCTGGAACCATTCGTTCCAGAAGGTCGTGTGCAGGTCGCGGAAGTACTCGTGCAGCCGCCAAAGGCAGCGAAACCGGAGGTAGGGATGCTTGATGTGGCGGGCCCGCTCTAGGATGGAAACCGATGGATGGACGTCGTGAAGGAGGCCGAGTAGGTTGTCCCTCTCACTCGATAGACTGCTCAACCCATCCGCGCGCAGGTCCCATGTCGAAAGCCCTAGTGCCACGATCACGGCCTCGGTGAGCAGTCCCTCGCTCAATAGCGGGCGGAGACAGCCGAGGGCCCACAGCCGTACGAAGTCGAACTCGAACGGGATACCCGCGATGGCGTCCAGGGCTGTGGTCAGGACGTCGACGGATTCCTCGGGCACGGGCGCGAGAGGCTCCACGGCCCAACCCCGGCCGCGAGCGGCGCGTCCGTTGACGGTGGTGGCGCTCAGAGCCAGGGCTTGGGCCAGTTTGAAGGGAGGGTTCGAAAGAGCTGGTCCCAGGTCGTCGAGGATGACGGCCGCCCGATAGCGGGGATCGTCTTCCGTACCGGAGAAATGATAGCTCCAAAGCTCGGCGCCGACGATCGGCTTGGCGTCCTCAGGAGCGACGGCTTCCAACTCGGCGATGTCGACCGGCGGGTGCTCAAGGCCGATGGCTGTATCCAGGACGGCGCGCACCATGTCAGCCCAACGCTGAGCGGGACAGGTTGCGGCAAGCCTGCCGAGGGCGGCCAGGGTCGGCGGCAACACATGGGGGACGGCGATCTTGAGGATTTGGGTGATGCGGGAGAGGTGCGCTGCCACATCGGTCGGGGGCGCGCCTCCGGGTTCCAGGGCTGGGCCGAGAGGCTCCCCCAGGGACAGGAGGGCGAGCAGGGCATCCCGGCGCACTGAGGGCTCTGCGGCGGTCCGCCAAAGCTCCCAAAAAGAGGGAACCAGGGAGCGGGGTTGCAGGCCCAAGCGGAGCGCGTTGACGATGAGCGGCGTGAGGCCGGCCGATTCCCTGTGCATGGAAGGAATGGCAAACCACGAGCGGTCCCTCTCGAGTCTCGCGAGTTTCTCCTCTGCCGTAACCCATTCGGCCTGCGCCTGGAGGAGCGCCTTCTCTCTCACGGGGTCTTGCTTCAGGCTCTCCAATTCACGTATCCGGCGTTTTAGGCGCCCGGCCTCGCCTCGGCCAGCCCTGACGGCTTCCACGTGAGGCTGATCGAGACCACCATAGAGGATGAGGCCGAGGCGAAGCCATTCTGGCTGGGAGAGGAAGACCTTGGCTAGCCCGGGCTCCCGCATCAGTGTCCGGCGCAGGGTGCCCGGAGGACTGGGCAACAGATCGGGATCGTGGCATGCCACGAACCGTAGCGCCCGATCGACGGGCCAGCCCCAGGGGACTCCGTCGAGGTCGATGGCCTCGATCAGAGCCTCGGTGATCTCCGGAGTGAAGTGCCCTACAGCCCGGATAAGGTGGGCTGCAGGGAGCAGGAGAGACGGGCGGTCGGCGCTGTTCGCCGGGAGCAAGGCCTGGAGCAGGATCCGGTCCACCTCGCCGGCATGCTCGCTGGTGATGAGAGAGCGGACAGCGCGCTCGATCTGCTCGGCCAGTGGCGGAAAGCGGTGTACGAGGGCGCGGTTGGCGTAGGTGATGAGGAGCTGATGAGCGGCTTCCTGCAAGGCCCGGACAGGGATCCTCTCCATCTCCGGAAGCGCCGCGACGAGGAGCAAGGCGGCGCGAGGGACCAGATCCCCCAGTGGATCGGGACGGCGCAGCAAACCGAGCAGAAGGGCCTCGAGGTCGGTTTCGGCCATCTCGCTGCTGAGCTGGCCGAGGGCGAGAAGAATCGGCTCGCGCCAGCGGGGTGCCGTCAGCTTCTCGAGCAGACGGGCTCCCGCCTCGGATCGGTCCTGCACCAAGGAGAAGCCGGCCAGGTACTCTTGGAACGTGAGATGGAGGAACCCATAAACCCCCTCGCCACGCGCCGTAAGGAGTCCCACGTCCCTACGGACCACGTCGAGAAAGAGGTCGGCCTCCTGGGGACCAAGGTGATGCTCCAGGCAAGCCCGCAGCTCCGACTCGTCGATGACGCCCACACCCGACCGCTGATGAATGTCGGCGGCCAGGGGGGCGAGAATGGCCCGCACCTCCTGCGCCGAGAGGGGGCTGGCTTTGCGGGCTCGCGCCCGTTCCCGCCAACGCTCGATGAGCATGCTCACCGTGGTGTCGTACAGCTTGGCGCGCTGACGGGGAAAGCTCGCATGGCCGGCGCGGAACACCAGCCCCAGGATCGTCACCAGAAGCGGATTACTCGCCAACTCGCCCGCACCCCGCCGGTGCAAGTCGGCGATGGCCCGTTTGAACACCTCAGCTTCCTGGGCCGCAGCCTTTTCTTCGCGCGGGCTCCAACGGTCGGCTCCGACGGTCGCGCGATTACAGGCGCGGATCCAAAGGTCGCAGAAACGGTCCACCGCCTGAGTGCTCATGGCCTCGACCGTGAAGTGCGCGGCCGATTGGCCGAGGGGAGCCATCTGGTAGCCGACGATGCGGCTGGTCACCACCACCTGATTGCCTCCGGCCTCGGAGGGCGTATCGTTGCGCCGGGCTCGATGTCGCCCGTCGGAGGGGAAAGAGCTTCCCAGACAGTTTCTGAGGAAGGCGTCGATGGCGCGGACGATCTCATGGCGGTCGGCGGGATCGCTGATCTCGTCGAGGCCGTCGAGCAGGACCACGGCCCGCTCTTTGTCCAGGAGATCCCGGAAAAGCTCGCCCAGAGCCTCGACATCCATCTTCCTGCCGGCATCCGGCGGCAAGTGTCCGCCCAGGAAGCCCTCCAGGGTGAGGGAGGCATCGGTCTGCCAGGCTCGGGCGAAGGCCGCAACCCGCAGCAGAAGGGGAATTCGAACGGGACCTAGGTCCACCGGTTCGCTGGCGCTAGGAGTGACCGATGGATCGATCTGGTGAGCCGGCACCGAGACGCGGTCACTGCCGGCGAGGGCTGCCTGAGCCAATCGAAGGGTCAGCCAGCGGACGAGAGTGGTCTTACCGCTGCCTGGATCGCCCAGGATCACCAGGCAGCGCTCCCGGCGGAAGGCCTCGGCCAGGGTCAGCGATCTCTGCTCGCTTCGGCCGAAGAGCGCCGGCCGGTCGCGTTCCTCGATCGATGTCGGGAGTGGATCCTGGGCCACCAGGCTGACCTGGCGCCACGCCATGCGGGAACGTTGCTCGGCTGTGATGTCCTCCACGCTGGCGAGATCCTCCAGTTGCCGCGCCTGCTCGATCAGTGCCGCCTGGCTCTCGGAGCGTTCGAAGGGGCTGACGAGGTCGCCCCGCAGCTCTATGTAGACTGTCTCCAGGGGCACCGACTGCCGCTGGCCATTCTCAGGCAACCCAGGCAGCTCCAGAGATTCGTTCTGGGTGACCAACCACTCCAGGTACACCTTCAGTAGGGAATCGCGGTCTACCGCTGGAGGAGCATGGGAGATAACTTGATCAGACCAGTCGATCTTAGAACCCCTTAGCGCTCCCGGCAGGACACGGGAGAAGAGAACCGGCGTCGCCCATTCCAGGGAGCCTTCTTCCTTGTGGAAGAGAACCTCCTGCCGGCCCTCGGCCACAGCTTCCTCGATGGTGGAGCCCTTGGCGAGACGCTGGTAGAACTCGCCGCAGAAGGCGATGGCGGCCCCGTCGGAAATGCGGAACTGCATGGCGACCACGAAGGGCACGCCGGCATTGACGACCAGCGAGGTCGCCACGCCGGCGAAGGCCTGGCCGGTCCTGGCGTGAGCGGTGAGGCAGGCATTCAGGAACACGAGACGGACGCAGCGTGTCTCGCTGAACAGGAAAGCCAGCGTTTCTCCACTCACTTTCCGGTCCTTCAATACGATATGGCCGCCGCCGTTGGCGGCGAGAGATCCGTGCCCCATGAAGTGGATGACGTTGGGCTTGAGCTTGTCCAGGCTCCTGCGGAGAGACGAAAAGTCAGCGTCGGGCAGAAAGCTCAGAGTGATGCCTTCGATTCCTGACAATGCCTGCTCGATGGCTTGCCGCTCCCATTTTAACTCCAGGGAGTCCGAGCGGTCCGCCATGACTACCAGGATCTTGAGCGGCGGCTTCAAGTCCGCGGGGGCTGGGGCCGTGGGCGAGAGCAGATAGCGGATGACTGGGCTCCAGCGGCTGAGGGCCAGGAAGCTCTTGCCATCAAAGAGCAACTCCCAGGGGACCAGCATGATCTCGGGCAGCGTAGCCAGCTTGAGCGTGATCCGCAGGCTGCTGGTGTCGCCCGCCCGCCCCAAGCTCTGGAAATAGGCTTGGCCGACACCGCCGGTGAAGAGCCGCTCGAACAGGATTCGACCGAGTTCCCTCGGCTGGACTCGGCGCGTTCCGCCGTTGAGAGGAGGTGCCAGGTCCCGGACACCGGCACCGGCGTAGATCACCTGAGCTGCAATGTCTTCCAGTACGCCCGGCAACTCATCGGGAGGGAACGGCAGCTCCAGACACCCCTCCTTTTCCCCATCCCTCGTCTCGGCCACGACTCGGTAATGACCACCCTCAACCCGGTCTTCGATCCGGATCACAAGCTCGTAGGTTTCCATTTCTTCTCCCGGGTCTGCCTTCCGTCTCGAAAGACCCAGTCCCAGGCGTTTTGTTGAGGCTTAACAAAAGGGCCGAGCCCGTGTCTCTTTCCTATCGACAATGCCGGAGACTTCCGGAGAACGGCGGAATACCTGAACAAGGGAGAGAAAATGCTTGGAAGCCTGACATCGATGCCCGTGGCCGAGCTCGTCCAGTCGCTCCACAGCCTCTGGCGGACCCTGCAACCCCATCTCAGTGAGCTTTCGCCCGAGATGCGGGACCAGCTAAAGAATTTTTCCATGGCCTTTACGGGCGACATGGATCGCGACAACGACCAGCGTACCAAGAGCGAGGTCTACGGCATCATCGCCCGCTTCTTGCGCGACCGGTACAAGCAACCGGAGGGGGTCTGCCTGACAGCGGTTCACCGCCTCTGCGGCGAGAAGGAGGACGCAATTCTGCGGATGGCCGACGGGCCTCGCGAGGACGCCCCGGAAGCCGCTGCGGTGGGGGCGTTGGAGGCGCGCCTGCGGAACGCCGTCCTGCTCATCAAGGTCCACTATGAGGAGAGAGCCCAGTTCCACACCTTCACACGGCGGGTGGAGGTCTATATGGATGCCACCGATGCCGGGGTGGATCGGGCCGCCTTCGAGCAGGAACTGCCCTGGGCGTCTATGCCCTCCGACGTGCGCAGCCAGCAGATAAGGAATCCCCAGCCGGCGCAGATTTTCGTCCTCTACAGACAGGAGGCGGACTGATGCTGCCTGTCCTTGCCGCCTTGGCCGTTATGCTCGCCGTGGGCTCGGTGGCAATCTGGTTCTGGCACAACCTGCTGGGCTGGGCCTACGACAGCCTGATCCCGTGGCTGGAGACCTGGAACAGCGAGTTGGCGAGTCTGGCGAAGAATGCCCTCGTGAAGCTCGACCAGGTGGCCGTCGGCGTGAAGCGTGCAGTCAAGCAGGCCTGGGACCGCCTGCGCGAGACCTTGGCCAAGCAGATCATCGAATTCCGTAAAGGCGCTACGGGTTGGGAGGTGGTCATCATCTCTTGGCTGCTGGTCTGGCTCGAATCCGGGGAGCGCCAGGCGTTGAAGCGCGAGACCGTCCAGAGGATCAAGTGGGAAGAAGTGCCCGACGACGTGCGTGCGTCTCACCTTCGTGGAGCCGCCAAGCCCTCGGCGGACATGATCAAGCTTCGAGAGACCGAGCTTCTGGAAGCCGCTTATGACTGACCCGCGGCGTCTGGGAGGGGGCCGCATAACCTGGAGGAGTAAACTCATGACCCTTCGAGCTCTGAGCCTGTTGCTGGGCGGTGCCGTCGCCCTGACTGTAACCGTCGCCGCCCTCGCGCGCCTCTTCGGGCGGCGCGACGTTGGCACCGACCCTGAAATCCGGGATCTGGTGGCCGATCTGGTGGCCGAGATCTTGTCGCCGAAGCTGCGCCGTTCCCGTCTGGATCTCGTCGGGATCCTCACGGGTCGGCATGCCGACTCAGAACTGCAGCGGAAGATCGATGCCGCCCTGAAATCCGTTTATCTGGTGTTCGAACGCCGCGGCAAGACCGGTGCCGGGGCGGAGATGAAAATCGAGATCCGCTGCAAGGACGGCGAGTCCCAGGCCGTGGCCGTCGACCGAAGTTGGGATGAGTTGCCCGACGCCGCTCGCGAGGCTTTCCTGAGGACTGGTCAGAAGGTGGTGACCTTGCCCTGGAGGATGCCCTGGATGGTCCAGGGGTGAGGCGCCATGTACTGGCTTCTATTCTCCATGGGCGCGGCACTCCTCGCCGCTATCTTCGCCAGCGTTTACTGGCAGCAAGTCGCCAGTGAGGTCGCTGGGTGGCTACGTTCCCGAGGGCTCGCCAAGACGGCTCTGATGGACGCCTGGGTCTGGATCGATTACCACATGACGAAAGTGCGCTCCCGGATCTTCATCAAAGACCACCAAGGGCAAGCGATCCAGATCTCCGTGAAGACCTTGAGCCCGGAGCAGGTGGACGATCCGGAGGTGCGGGCGCTTCTCGATCGCCAGGGTTCCGTATACAGAAATATCATGCCAATCGTGCAATAGGAGAGCCCATCATGTCCCTAGGATGGAAAAGGCAGGAGGAGACACCGCCGGTGGAAAAGAGCCGAGCAGCCGGGGGGGAGCCCGCTGAAGCACCCGAACTCAAGACGGTGGAGATGTTCAAGCCCGAGGTTCCGCAAAGGCGTTTCGAAGAGCTGGTCGTGACGCCCAAGGTTCGCTTTCGAATAGAGGCGGCCCTGGCTCGCGTCGTCCACCACGAAACCCTCTACCATCAGTGGAACCTCAAGAAGATCGATCCCCACCGTTCAGGCATGGCCATCAACTTATACGGCCCTCCCGGCACGGGCAAGACCTTCTGTGCCGAGGCCGTAGCCCAGCACCTGTGTAAAACGATCATCAAGATCAACTACGCCGAGATCGAATCCAAGTACGTGGGGGAGACTCCCAAGAACATTACGGCGGCCTTCAACCGGGCCAGGGAGACGGGAGCCGTTCTCTTCTTTGACGAGAGCGACTCCATCCTGGGCAAGAGACTGACCAGCATCGCCCAGAGCGCGGACCATGGGGTCAACGTCAGCCGGGCCGTGATGCTTACCCAACTCGACAGCTTCTCCGGCGTGGTGATTTTTGCCACCAACCTGGTTCGCAACTACGACGGTGCCTTCGTGAGGCGTATCCTGGCCCACATCGAGTTCGAGCTGCCAGACGAGCCGTGTCGTCGGCAACTCTGGAGTTTCCTCCTACCGGCCGAGTTGCCCTGCGAGCCCGATGTGGATCCAGAGTGGCTGGCCCAGGTCTCCGAGGGTCTCTCGGGCGGTGACATGCTCAACGTCGTCGTGGCTTCGGCCAGTCGTGCCGTGAGCCGCGATGGCGCGAACCGCCGCGTTCAACGTGGCGAGCTGATCGAGGAAATCGCGATGGTACGAAGGGCAAAGGCCGCGATCGGAACTGACGGAGAGATCACGCCACCGCCAGCCGAGTCCCGCGTGACGGTCGTCCGTTTCGAAGACCTGCCCGAAGACCTGAGAGACGAATTGGAAAAGGTCCGGATCACCGAGCCTACCCCCGGTTCAGCCACTCCACCGCCTGCTTGATGCCGCCTAGGGTGAGGTCCTCCATGCGGAAGACCTCGCCGATCCTCTTGATCGTGGTGCGGCCGTAGGCCTCCGGCCAGGTCTCCTTCGGGAGGGGGTTCAGCCAGACGGCGTGGCGAAAGCGGTCGCGGAGCTTCTCGAGCCAGCGCAGGCTCGAATCCTTGTCGTCGGCGCCCCAGGTGATGGCGCCGCCGGGGTAGAGGAGCTCCTCGGGGGCCATGCTGGCGTCGCCCAGGATCAGCAGGCGGGTCTTCGGCGAGCGCTGGAGGAGCCGGTCGGTGGGGAAGGGCACGCGGCGCTGCGCGTCCTTGTGGATCGTGCCGTAGATCGTGTTGTGGAAGAAGTAGGTGTCGCGGTGCTTGAAGCGCTCCCGCACCTTGGCGAAGAGGAACTCTCACCGGTTTCCCTTAAATCCGCGAGGGCCGTCGAAAGCCCACGGAGTGCGGTCTGTCGCACGGAAGGTGTATGGGGGACACCGGGAGGAGGGAGCAGGGATCAGAAGGCACGGGGGTGGAAGCCCTCGGGGATCTGGAGCTCGAAGTTGTCGTCTTCATGAATCTGCGCCAGATAGAGGCCCTTGCTCCAAGCCCAGTCTCGGACCCCATCCGAGATCTCCCGGGCAGCAAGCACTCCGTAGATTTTTCTGGCCTTGTGCAGGGGGCAGAGTTCACGGAATTCCTGAAGAATCTGGAGGAACTTTTCGGTTCCTTCTTCGTTGAGGGCGAACTTGACCTTGCCGAGATAGACCTCGGCCTCTGAGTAGGCGTATCCATCCAACGAGATGCCGCGGTCCCAAAACTCTAGCCGCGCTGCACTGATTCTCATCCCGAAATGCTTTTCAAGGAGATTGCGAAACGAGTAGTAGGTCTCAGGCATGGCAAATTATCTCTTGAAGAGTTTTGTCCCCACTGCCAGTGTAGCGTGGTCCGGCGGCGGTTGGTCCACTCCAGTTCGCGCTATGCTCACCGAGGAGAGCCGAACCTATGAACCTCCTCGGAGCCACCTGGGGCGTCGAGCCCGCCGAGACGGCGATCGTCTTTCCCTGCGACCGCCTCGATGGGGGCTTTGAGGCTGACTACTACCGGGGCGTCACCGTCCACGCGCTGCCCGCCACCGTCTTTCGCTGGCTCTGCCAGCTCCGCGCCGCGCCGTATAGCTACGACTGGGTCGACAACTGGGGCCGCCGCAGTCCTCGCAACCTGATCCCGGGGCTGGAGAACCTCGCCGTAGGGCAGACGGTGATGACGATCTTCGATCTGGTCGATTTCGAGTCCGAGAGCCACCTCACGATCCGCATCAAGCCGGACTCCCCAGCTTGGAGGCTCTTCGGGGATGTTGCCGGGAGTTATCTGATCGTCCCAGGGAGCGGTGACGGCTGCCGCCTCCTCGCCAAGCTGCGCGTTCGCTATCCCAAAGGGCTCAAGGGACATCTGATGCGGGCCGTCCTGCCGTCCGGGGATCTTGTGATGATGAGGCGTCAGCTCTTGAATCTCAAAGCCTTGGCTGAAACCTCGTCAGCTCCCGCCGGAGTTCTGTAGATCCGGGGCCAGGGGGCGGCTGGCTCCCGCCGGGCTATCTTTCTCTTCCCAAAGTCCCGAAGGGACGTAGACGATCCGCGGTCCGGAGAGCACCGGCGGCATTGGGTTGCACGTCTTCCCCAGGGCATCGGCCTTCGGCCTCAGCCCTGGGCTGGATTCTGCCGGCCCTTCAGGCCGTCCCGGAGGCTTATCTGACGCAGTCCTCTCCATTGACGAGCCTTAGAAACCAGCATAGGATATTTATGTTTCATAGAATAGCAACATATACTGCTATAGCCAGCGTCACTTTGTCCACCAGCAACCGAAACCAGAAAGTCAGATGAAAATGACCATCAAAATGGCACTCGCTGTCACGACGCTTTCTATCCTCATGCCTTGCGGGCTTATTTGCGCGCAGGCCGCTGGCACGACCAACCGACCCACCGCTGCTGAGCTGCAACCTCTCCAAGGAACATGGGAGGGATTCATGGTGGGCAATGAGGCGCGGGGTAAAATCACCATCACGATCACCGGCGATTCACTCCACTTTCGCCGGGACACGGACTTTTGGTTTGAGACGACATTTACACTGCCTGCAGGCAGATACCCACAGCAGCTACACGCCACAATCAAAAATTGTCCGCAACCGTGCGATGACATCGGTAAAGTGGTCTTCGCCATCTTCAAGATTGAGGATGGGACACTGACCTTGGTCGGGATCCAAGCCAGTGCCGTAGAACCGCCGAAAACCTTTGGCGAAATTCCAGGTCTTGAAGACGATAGGCTTTTTCGCTACGAGCTCAGGAAGGCTAAACCTTCGATTTTTCGCGACGAGCTCAAGAATGTCCAACCTCAAGAGAATGTTACCCAACCACCCAAGGCAAACGCAATCGTTTGAGCGCTACCGTCTACTTCCTATTCAGCCACTCCACCGCCCGCTTGATCCCGCCCAGGGTGAGGTCCTCCATGCGGAAGACCTCGCCGATCCTCTTGATGGTGGTGCGGCCGTAGGCCTCCGGCCAGGTCTCCTTGGGGAGGGGGTTCAGCCAGACGGCGTGGCGGAAGCGGTCGCGGAGCTTCTCGAGCCAGCGCAGGCTGGAGTCCCGGTCGTCGGCGCCCCAGGTGATGGCGCCGCCGGGGTAGAGGAGCTCCTCGGGGGCCATGCTGGCGTCGCCCAGGATCAGCAGGCGGGTCTCCGGGGAGCGCTGGAGGAGGCGGTCGGTGGGGAAGGGCACGCGGCGCTGCGAGTCCTTGTGGACCGTGCCGTAGATCGTGTTGTGGAAGAAGTAGGTGTCGCGGCGCTTGAAACGGTCCCGCACCTTGGCGAAGAGGAGCCGCGTCAGGTCGACGTGGGGGAGCATCGAGGTGCCGCCGTTGTCGATCAGCAGCACCACCTCGATCTTGTCGAGCAGGGCGCGGCGGAAGACGAGATCGATCTCGCCGCCGTTCCTCGCGCTCTCGTAGATCGTGGCGTCGAGGTCGAGCTCGTC
>Ga0126305_10000036_pt1 | contig 54652 bp, 37 predicted proteins | sample Plot26_FD_92536 | JGI IMG/M metagenome (GOLD analysis project Ga0126305, IMG submission 92536) | Serpentine soil microbial communities from UC McLaughlin Reserve, CA, USA - Plot26 | ecosystem: Environmental > Terrestrial > Soil > Grasslands | place: USA: UC McLaughlin Reserve, Lake County... | reverse complement strand
GATCTACCGGCAGTACAGCGGCCGCGGCGTCCTTTGCATGGAGTTCTTCCAGGGCTTCAAGCCAGGGGCGCCGGAGACGCAGGCTCTCCCGGACGAGGAGCGCGACATCCTGGTGGACCTGGGAGCGGCGAGCATCATCCGCATGCTCTTCAAGGACGGCTTCTTCCACGCCGACCTCCACCCGGGGAACCTCCTGGTGCTCCCCGGGCCGCGCCTCGGCTTCATCGACCTTGGCATGGTGGGCCGCTTCGAGAGCGACCTGCGCCGCACCTTCCTCTACTACTACTACACGCTGGTGATGGGCGACGCCGAGGGCGCGGCGCGCTACCTCGCCGCCATCGCCATCCCGGGCCCCGGGGCGGACGTCAACGGCTTCCGGCGCGAGGTCATGGAGATCCTGCTGCGCTTCAACCGAGGGGGGGCCTTCCGCGACTTCTCGCTGGCGCAGCTCATCATGCGCTCGGTCAACCTCGGCGCCCAGCACCGCCTCTACTTCCCGGTCGAGATGGTGTTGATGGTCAAGGCGCTGGTCACCTTCGAGGGCGTGGGCCAGCTCCTGAAGCCGGGGCTCGACGTGGCGGCCGTCTCCCGGGAGCACGCCAACCAGATCTTCCGCGACCAGTTCAGCCCGCAGAACCTCCTTCAGCAGGCGATGCGGGCCGCCCCGGACATCCTGGAGGCCGTCGCCAAGGCACCCAGCCTGATCACGGAAGGCCTGCGCCTCCTCGAGCAGGCCACCCGCCGGCCCGAGAACCCGCTCGCCGGCCTGCGCGGCACCCTCTTCGGCGGCTTCTGCATGGTCGCCGGGGCAATCCTCGCCGGCGCCAAGGGCCCGTGGCCGGTCTGGGCCGTGCTCTTCGCCGTGGGCATCGTCGCGGCGCTGCACCGCGACCGGAGCTGAGGTCTGACTCCGCTCTAACTCAACCCAGGGCCGCGTCCACCTCGAAGAACGAGGGGCTCTGCTGGGAACGGTAGGCCCCCGGCGTCAGGCCGACGGTGCGCTTGAACTCGCGGGTGAAGTGGCTCTGGTCGGCGAAGCCGGTCTCCGCGGCCACCTCGTGCAGGGGCTTGCCCTCGTTGAGCAGTATCTTCGCCCGGCAGAGCCGCACCTGCGTCTGGAAGGCGTGCGGCGACAAGCCCACCTCGCGGGTGAAGACGCGGTGGAGATGGTAGGGGCTCAGGTTCGCCACCTTCGCGAGATCCTCGAGCGAGGCGTTCTCGTCATAGGCCTGCACCAGGTACTCCCGCACCCGGCGGACCGCCAGTCGCTCCTCGCGGCCGTAGCCCTCCGCTCTGCGGATGCCGGACGTCCCCCGGAGCATCTCTTCCATGAGGCGCAGCAGGAGGACGTCGCTCGCCAGGCGCGAGGGGTGCTCCTCCAGGCGCGCGTGCGTCGCGATGAAGCGCTGGAAGAGGACCGGGTTCATGAGCACCGGCTGGCGCAGCGAGAAGGTCGCCTCCTTCAGCGTGAGCCCCCGGAAGGCACGAAGCACCAGCTCGGGCCTGACGTTCAGGTTGCGGTAGGTGCAGCCGGCGGGCGTCGAATGCCGGTTGCTGTGGACCTCCCCGGGAGGCATGAACGACAGCGATCCGGGAGGCATGGGATAGCTGGTTCCACGGAAGCTGAGGGCATCGGAGCCCGCCTCGATGGCGGAGATCTGCACCTCCTCGTGCCAGTGCCAGCGATGGACGTGGGTCACGCCGATGCCACGCGAGAGCTCTACCCGCCCCTCGAACTGGGGCGCACACCAGAACTTGATCCAGTTTTCGGCCTTCGGTGTCATAGGAACCGTAATGCCTTTCTGCCCTCGACTTCAAATCATTTATGCCATAACAGCTTATGCCACAGATTTACGGCTGCTGTCTTGAACGTTCTTGCTCTCTGGACGGCTTTCCCCTCCGCAGGGGCGATCCGCAAGATCCTTCAAGACGGGGGTTTTCCATCGTTTATACTCTTTACAGGCCATAAGGTTTCAGCCTCGCTTTACTGACTCGCGGAGCTCCAGCTCGCCGGGGGTGTACATGAGATTGCTCGGTCGCCGTGAAACGTTTCACCTCGTATTGCTGTTGGCTTTCACATCCGTGTCCGCGGCGGGGGGCCAGCCGGCCACCCTGGTGGCGGACATCAACACGAGCCGCACGGGCAGCGTCGGGCAATGGCCGTTCCGGGGCGAATTCGTCCAGTTGGGGAGCCAGGTGCTCTTCACGGCGGTCGATGGGATTCACGGCGACGAGGTTTGGATCAGCGACGGCACGGAGGCCGGCACCCGGCTGTTCGCGGATATCTGTCCGGGCGCCTGCTCCTCGTCCATATGGGGACTGACCGCCGCGGGCTCCCGGCTGTTCTTCTCGGCCGACGACGGCGTCCATGGCCGGGAGCTGTGGACTTCCGATGGCACGCCGGCAGGGACCGTGCTGGTGGCGGACCTGGTGCCGGGCCTCGAGGGCTCGGGGCCGCTCTACCTGGCGCCTTTCGGCGGCGGCGCCGTCTTCGCGGCCACCGATCCCCTTCACGGCTTCGAGCTCTGGATCAGCGACGGCACGGCCGCCGGCACCGTCCGGCTGACGGACCTCTCCTCGCCGCTCTATTCGCCGCCGGTGCCCTGGACGCAACTGGGCGGGCGATTGATCTTCATCGCCCAGGACTCCGGCTCGGGGAACGAGCTGTGGACGACGGACGGCACCCCGGGCGGCACCCACATCCTCAAGGACATCCGGCCGGGGAGCGAATCGTCGGTCTTCTGGACTCAGGAGCCCTATCCGGGCGCTCTCCCCTTCGCGGTGTCCGGCGGCAGGCTCTTCTTCACGGCGGACGACGGCACGAACGGCTCCGAGCTCTGGACGAGCGACGGCACCGAAGCCGGCACGCTCCTCCTGGCCGATCTCGACCCCACGCCGGGCGCCTCCTCCGCCCCCCGCAACTTCTGCGCGCTCGCCGGCACCGTCTACTTCGCGGCCGAGGGGGCCGGACAGGGAATCGAGCTGTGGAAGAGCGATGGCACGGCCGCCGGCTCCGTCCTGGTCAAGGACATCGCTCCGCCGGGCGGCAACCCGAGCTCGGGTCCCTCGGAGCTCACCCCCGTGGGGAGCGTCGTCTTCTTCCGCGCCCAGGATGGCGAGCACGGCATCGAGCTGTGGAAGAGCGACGGCACGGATGCCGGCACCGTCCTGGTGAAGGACATCCGCCCCGGCGAGGACAGCGGCGTTTTCCCTTTCGGGTTCACCCTGACGTCCCTCGGCGGCCGGCTCGTCTTCTACGGCGACGACGGCGCGCAGGGGCCGGAGCCATGGGTGAGCGACGGCACGGCGGCCGGCACGGTGCCGCTGGGGGACCTGAACCCGGGGCCCCAGGGCTCCATCTTCTTTGGCGCCTCCGGCAGCGACCGGCGGGCCGTCGCCGGCGGACGCTGGTACTTCCGGGCCTTCACGACCATCTCCCCTTCCACCTTGGAGGTCTGGACCACCGACGGGACTCCGGCCGGCACGAGCATTCTCAGGACGATTCACGCCTCGGCCTCGGCCGTCGAGCCCTTCTACTTTCCCTTTTTCAACCTGCGGACCCCGAGCCCGATGGCCAGTCTCGGCGGCTCCCTGGTCCTCCAGGCCAGCGACGGCATCGCCTCCGACCTCTGGAAGACGGACGGCACCGCGGCCGGCACGGTGCCTCTCGCCGACATCTACCCCGGCCCCACGTCGGGCCGGCCCCAGGAGCTGACGGCCCTGGGCGGCTCCATGCTCTTCCAGGCCACCGAGGAAACCCACGGCGGGGAGCTCTGGGCGACGGACGGCACGGCCGCGGGAACGGGCCTGCTCGCGGACCTCGACAACTCTCCCGGCACGCCGGGCAGCTTCCCCGAGGAGCTCACGCGCCTGAACGGCCTCATCCTCTTCCGCGCCGGCGCACGGCTGTGGAAGAGCGACGGTACGGCCGCCGGCACCGAGGCCCTCGGGGACTTCTCGGACCCCGTCGGCCTGGAACGCCTGGACGGCACCGTCCTCTTCGCTGGCCGAGACGGCGAGGGCGAGGAGCTGTGGCGGAGCGACGGCACCCCGGAAGGGACGCTGCTCGTCAAGGACATCGCCTCGGGACCCGCTTCCTCCTCGCCCGGCCAGATCACCGCCGCCGGCAGCCTCGCTTTCTTCTCGGCCGTCGAGGCCGCCACGGGCCGTGAGCTCTGGAAGACCGACGGCACGTACGAGGGTACGGCCCTGGTGAAAGACATCCGGCCCGGCCCGGGCGACTCGATCCGCTTGACCTGGGATTCCGCGGCTCGGCCGGAAGACCGCCTCGTGGCGGTCGGCGCAACGTTCTTCTTCCCCGCCGACGATGGCGCCGCGGGCGAGGAGCTGTGGAAGAGCGACGGCACGGCGGCCGGCACCGTCCTCGTCCGCGACGTCTTCCCCGGTCCCCGCTCGTCGGAGATCCGCTGGCTGATCGCCGCCGGAGGCCGCGTCTTCTTCGTGGCCGACGACGGCGTCCATGGCCGCGAGCTCTGGGTGAGCGACGGCACGCCGGCGGGCACGCGCCTGGTGCTCGACTTCCTCCCCGGGCCTGGCTCCTCCGTGCCCCAGGACCTCTTCGCGCTCGGGCACGCCGTCCTCTTCTCCGCCACGGACGGCGTCCATGGCCGCGAGCTCTGGCGCAGCACCGGCGCACCGGTCGGCACCTGGCTGGTGCAGGACATCGCTCCCGGCCCGCTGCCCGCGAGCCCGATGTACTTCACTCCCGCGGGCGCCAACGTCTACTTCTTCGCCAACGACGGCGCCACCGGCTTCGAGCTGTGGGCCGTCCCGCAGGCGCCCCTGCTCACCACCTTCGCCGACGTGCCCGCGGCCCACTGGGCCTGGAGCTACGTCGAGGCCCTGGCGGCGGGCGGCCTCACCGACGGCTGCGCCCCGGGCCTCTACTGCCCGTCCCAGACCGTGACCCGGGCGGAGATGGCCACCTTCATCATCCGGAGCATCCATGGCCCGGGCTTCGTGCCGCCGCCGGCCACCGGCACGGTGTTCCAGGACGTCCCCGCCGGCTTCTGGGCGGCGCCCTGGATCGAGCGGTTCGCCGCCGACGGCTTCACCAGCGGCTGCAGCGCCACGCCTCCGCTCTTCTGCCCGGAGACGCCGGTCTCCCGGGCCCAGATGGCCGTCTTCCTGCTGCGCGCCCGCCACGGCGCCTCCTACGTGCCGCCGCCGGCCACCGGCACCGTGTTCCAGGACGTTCCCGCCGGCTATTGGGCGGCGGCCTGGATCGAGCGGCTCGCCGCCGAGGCGATCACCGCCGGCTGCGCGCCCAACCTGTACTGTCCGGAGAATCCGGTCGTCCGCGACGCGATGGCCGTGTTCCTGGTCCGGGCCTTCAATTTGCCCCTGCCGTGAGGAGACCGACTTCTTGAAAGGAGAGCCATGAAACGTTGCGCTCTGCTCCTGACCTTCTGCTTCCTGACCCTCTGGGCGGCAGCGGCGCAGGCCCAGCCGGCCTTCCGGGTGGCGGACGTCGACACCACCCGGGAAGACCTGGTCGATCCCCTCTTCAGCGGCCGCGACTTTGCCGCCCTGGGCGCCACGCTCTTCTTCGTCCACGACGACGGGATCCACGGTCTCGAGCTGTGGAAGAGCGACGGCACCGAGGCCGGCACCACCCTGGTGAAGGACGTCTGCCCCGGAGCCTGCGCGGGCTGGCCCTTTGGCCTCACCGTTTCGAACGGGGCGCTGTATTTCGCCGCCCGGGACGGCGTCCACGGCTGGGAGCTGTGGCGCACGGACGGCACGACCGCCAACACCCGGCTCGTGGCAGACCTGAATCCCGGGGTCTCCGACGGTCTCACCGGCCTCTTCGATCTCGGGGGCGTGCTCTACCTGACGGCCGACGACGGCGTCCACGGCAACGAGCTGTGGAAGACGGACGGCACCGCCGCGGGCACCCAACTGGTGGCCGATCTCCGTCCGGGGCCGGCAGGGTCGTCCCCTCGCCTCTGGCTCGACCTCGGCGGCGGCAAGCTTCTGTTCAACGCGGACGATGGCATGGTCGGCCGCGAGCCCTGGGTGACCGACGGCACGGCCGCAGGCACCGTCCTGTTCAAGGATGTCCGGCCGGGCGCGGGCGGCTCCACTTTTACCGTCGGCAACATCGGCTTCGAGAACGACGCCTGCGCGCTCGGCAATGGGACCTTCTTCTTCACGGCCGACGACGGCGTCCATGGCAACGAGCCCTGGATTTCGGACGGCACGGCCGCGGGCACGGTCCTCCTCAAGGACCTCAACCCCGGTTTCGACGGCTCCCGGGCCTACGGCTTCACACCCCTGGGCGGCTCGGTCTTCTTCGGCGCCTACGACGAAACGGTCTCGTGGGAGCTGTGGAAGACGGATGGCACCGCGGCCGGTACCGCGCTGTTCAAGGACATCAACGACCAGTTCGGCGGCTCCCTTCCACGCCAATTCACCCCCTTCGGCGGCCGGCTGTTCTTCATCGCCGCCGACAACACGGCCGGGCGCGAGCTCTGGTCCACGGACGGCACCGTGGCCGGCACTGCGCTATTCAAGGACATCAATCCAGGTTTCTCGAGCAGCTTCTCGATCTTCATCCGCCCTGTGATCCGCACCGCGGGCGGCCGGCTGCTGTTCTTCGCCGACGACGGAACCCACGGCAACGAGCCCTGGGCGAGCGATGGCAGCGCGGCCGGCACCGGCCTCGTCAAGGACGTCGCCCCGGGCTTCGTGTCCAGCGTCCCCTACGCCTATTCGGGGCTGACGGTGGTGGGATCGACGGCCTTCTTCCACGGCTTTACGATCGCCCACGGCTTCGAGCTGTGGAAGAGCGACGGCACGGCGGCGGGCACGGCCGAGGTGAAGAACATCGCGGCCCTGACCTCCGGCGTGCCGGTCGAGCTCGGCTTTCCCCTGGGCACGATCGACCGCGTCGCGGACCGCCTGGTGTTCGACGCCGACGACGGCGTCTCCGGCCTCGAGCCCTGGGTCACCGGCGGCACCGCCGCGACGACCCAGCAGCTCGCGGACATGACGCCCGGGGCAAGCTGGGGCGGGCCGACCCGGATCGCCCCGTCCGCGGGCCTTCTGGTCAGCGAAAGGTCCGCGACCCTCTGGAAGACGGATGGCACTCCGGCAGGCACCTCGAAGCTCGTACCCCAGCCCATCCTGGCCACGCTCCCGGCGGTTTCCCTGGGCGGGGTCCATTATTTCGCGGCCGAGGATTTCGTCTGGGGCGACGAGTTGTGGAAGACGGACGGCACGACCGCCGGCACCCAGCGGGTGACGGACCTCTGGCCCGGTGAATTCAGCTTCCGCCCGGAATTCCTGACGCCCTTCGGCTCCTTCCTCCTGTTCTCCGCCAGCGACGGTACGCACGGCAAGGAGCTCTGGAAATCCGACGGCACCGCGGCCGGCACCGTCCTCGTGAAGGACGTCGTTCCTGGCTCGTTTGGGAGCATGCCAGCCGAGCTCACTCTCCTGGGCTCCGTCGTGCTCTTCACCGCCGACAACGGCATCTCCAATGAACGGGACCTCTGGAGGACGGATGGCACGGAAGCCGGCACCGTCCTGCTCAAGACCGCGGCGGGCGGGCTCGTCCGGGTGGGCGACGACGTCGTCTTCCTCGCCAGCGAGCCTCTCACCGGCAGAGAGCTCTGGATTACGGACGGCACGGCGGCCGGCACCGCGCGGATCTCGGACGTCAGACCCGGAGCCGCTTCCGGCTTCCCGCCTCCCCCCTTGAACGGGGGCAACACCCGGACGGTCGTGGGCAGCCGGATCTTCGTCCTGGCGGACGGCTTCAACGGCCGCGAGCTGTTCGTGGCGGGCCGCGGCGGGACCGCCAGCGTTCATGACAACATCTACCCGGGCCCCAGGTCCCCGGACATCGACTGGATGACCACGTCGCGCCGCCGCCTGTTCTTCGTGGCCGACGACAGCGTCCACGGGCGCGAGCTCTGGGTGACCGACGGCAGCTTCTCCAACACCCAGCTCCTGAAGGACATCGTGCCCGGCCCCGGCTCGCCCGTGATCCAGTTCGTGACGGCGATGGGGCGCCACCTCCTGTTCAGCGCCGACGACGGCGTGCACGGGGTCGAGCTCTGGGTGAGCGACGGCACGGACACCGGCACCGTCCTGCTGCAGGACATCGCCCCCGGCCCCGCCTCCTCCAGCCCCATGGGGTTCTTCAGCGCCTTCCCCAACATCTACTTCGTGGCCAACGACAACGTGTCGGGGTTCGAGCTGTGGGCCCTCCCCTGGGCCGCCTTGGGCTCCACCTTCGCGGACGTGCCGGTCTCCTACTGGGCCTGGCGTTTCATCGAGGCCCTGGCTGACAGCGGCCTGACCGGCGGCTGCAACGACGGCCTCTATTGCCCCACGCAGACCGTGACCCGGGCGGAGATGTCCGCCTTCATCACCCGCGGCGTCCACGGCGGGGACTACGTGCCGCCGCCGGCCACCGGTACGCGATTCGAGGACGTCCCCGCCGACTTCTGGGCGGCGCCCTGGATCGAGCAGTTCGCAGCCGAGGGCTTCACCAGCGGCTGCAGCGCCACGCCCCCGCTCTTCTGCCCGGAGACCCCGGTCCCCCGGGCCCAGATGGCCGTCTTCCTCCTGCGCGCTCTTCACGGCGCCTCCTACATGCCGCCGCCGGCCACCGGCACGGTGTTCCAGGACGTGCCCGCCGGCTACTGGGCCGCGGCCTGGATCGAGCAGCTCGCCGCGGAGGGGATCACCGCCGGCTGCGCACCCAATCTCTACTGCCCGGAGGATCCCGTCGGGCGCGACCAGATGGCGGTCTTCCTGACCCGGGCGTTCAAACTGCCCTTCCCTTGAGGAAACCGACGATGAAACGCTGCGCCCTGCTGCTGTCCTTCTGTCTCCTGACCTTCCGGGCCGGCGCCGCGCCGGCCCAGCCGGCGACGCTCGTGACGGACGTCAACACGAGCCAGGAGGACTTCGTCGAGCCGCTCTTCACCGGCGTGGACTTCGCGGTCCTGGGGACGACGGTCTTCTTCCTCCACGACGACGGGATTCACGGCATCGAGGTGTGGAAGACCGACGGCGCCGCCGCCGGCACCGCCCTGGTGAAGGATGTCTGCCCGGGCGCCTGCTGGCCGCGGACGTTCCACTTCGCCGTCGCTCACGGCCGCCTCTTCTTCGGCGCGGACGACGGCGTCCATGGCTACGAGCTGTGGGTGACGGACGGATCGGACGCCGGCACCTTCCTGCTCCGCGACGTCAATCCCGGCATCGGCAATGCGCTGAGAGGGGTAAAGAGCGCCGCCGGCACCCTGTTCTTCACCGCCGACGACGGCGTCCACGGCATCGAGCTGTGGAAGAGCGACGGCACACCCGCCGGCACGCAGATGGTGGCCGACCTGCTGCCGGGCTCCGTGGGCTCGGACCCCTGGCTCTCGCTCGATCTCGGCGGCTCGCTCCTCCTCAACGCCGACGACGGGGTCCACGGCCGCGAGCCCTGGCTCTCCGACGGCACGGCGGCCGGCACGGCGATGCTCCTCGACATCAATCCTGGCGCGGGCGACTCCAGCCTCCCCGGAAACTTCATCTTCGGCGAGCCCGACGCCTTCGCCCTGACCGGCGGCGGGTTCCTCTTCTCTGCCGACGACGGCGTCCACGGCTACGAGCCGTGGCGGAGCGACGGCACCGGCGCCGGCACCGCCCTCGTCAAGGACCTCAACCCCAACGCGGAGAGCTCATCGCCCTATGGCTTCCGGATGGCGGGGAGCGCCCTCTACTTCGGCGCCCAGGACGCGGACAACGGCCGGGAGCTCTGGAAGACGGACGGCACCGGGCCGGGGACCCAGCTCGTCAAGGACATCTATCCCGGCACCTTCGGCTCCGCGCCCCGGGAGCTGACGGTCCTGGGCGGCCAGCTCTTCTTCATCGCCTTCGAGCCCGCCGGCGGGCGGGAGCTCTGGCGCAGCGACGGCACTGGCGCCGGCACCGTCCAGGTAAAGGACATCCTCCCCGGTACGGACAGCGGCTTCGTGCCCTGGTATCCCTTCCGCCTGCGGGTGCTGGGATCGTCCCTCCTGTTCTTCGCCGACGACGGCATCCACGGCGCCGAGCTGTGGAAGAGCGACGGCACCGCCGCCGGCACGGCCCTCCTCGCGGACATCTATCCGGGTGTGGTGCCGGGCTTCGGGCTCGGCTTCTCCGGCCTGACGGTCGCGGGAAGCCGGGTCTTCTTCCATGCCATCGGCGTGGACGGCCTGGAGCCGTGGAGGAGCGACGGCACCGCGGCCGGCACCGTCGAGGTGAAGAACATCACGACGCAGGCCTCGGGCCTGGTCCAGTTCGGAGGGTTCCTCACCAGCAGCCTGCAAAAGCTCGGGGACCGGCTGCTGTTCGACGCCGAGGACGGCGTCTCCGGCCTCGAGCCCTGGGCGACGGACGGCACGGCCGCGGCCACCGGGCAGCTCGCGGACCTCGCGCCGGGTCCGGACTGGGGAGCGCCGACTTTGCTGTTTCCGGCTCCCGGACTTCTGCACGCCAGAAACACCGGAGATCTCTGGAAGACCGACGGCACTCCCGCGGGCACGTCGCCGCTCGTGCCGGCGGGCACCCTGCAGGCCGACCCCTTCCTGGCCTCCCTGGGCTCGTCCTGGCTCTTCGCGGCTGACAACTTCACCGCCGGCTCCGAGCTGTGGAAGACGGACGGCACCGCCGCCGGCACCGTCCTCGTGAAGGACATCTGGCCCGGCAACAACGGCTCCAGCCCGTCGGCCCTGACGGTCCTGGGCTCCAGCCTCCTCTTCGAAGCCAACGACGGCACGCACGGCTACGAGCTCTGGAAGTCCGACGGCACCCCGGCCGGCACCGTCCTCGTGAAGGACCTCTCCGCCAGCTCCTTCGGCGGCAGGCCGGGCGAGATCACCCCCCTCGGCTCCGTCGCGGTCTTCACCGCCTACGACGCTGCCGGCACCGATCGGGACCTGTGGAAGACGGACGGCACTCCCGCCGGCACCGTGCTCCTCAGAGCCTCGGCCGGCGGGCTCGTCCGCCTCGGCAACACCGTCCTCTTCCTCGCCACCAGCAGCGCCGGCCGGGAGCTGTGGAAGACGGACGGCACCGCCGCCGGCACCGGCCTCCTGGCGGACATCAGGCCAGGAATCGGCTCCAGCTTCTCCAATCCCTACTTCAACCAGGGAAACACCCAGACCGTGGTGGGAAACAAGTTCTTCTTCCTGGCCGACGACGGGGTCTCCGGCGCCGAGCTGTGGCAGACGGACGGCACGACCGCCGCTCTCGTCAAGGATGTCTACCCGGGCTCCCGGTCCGCGGAGATCACCTGGATGACGCCGCTCCGCGGCCGCCTCTTCTTCGTGGCCGACGACGGCGTCCACGGCCGCGAGCTCTGGGTGACCGACGGCACGCCAGCCGGCACGCGGCTGGTGAAGGACATCGTCCCCGGCCCCGGCTCGCCCGTGATCCAGTCCGTGAAGGCGATGGGCCGCCTCCTCCTGTTCAACGCCACCGACGGCGTGAACGGAGTCGAGCCCTGGAAGAGCGACGGCACCGAAGCCGGCACCGTGATGCTGCAGGACGTCGCGCCCGGCGCGGCCTCCTCGACCGCCATGGGGTTCACCAGCGCCTTCCCCAACGTCTACTTCGCCGCCAACGACAACGTGACCGGCTTCGAGCTGTGGAGCCTCCCCTGGACCGCTCTGGGCTCCACCTTCGCGGACGTGCCGGTCGCCTACTGGGCCTGGCGCTACGTCGAGGCCCTGGCCGACGGCGGCTTTACCACCGGCTGCGGCAACGGCCTCTACTGCCCCGCCCAGACCGTGACCCGGGCGGAGGTGTCCGTCTTCATCCTCCGCGGCATCCACGGCGCGGGCTACGCGCCGCCGCCGGCCACCGGCACGGCATTCCAGGACGTGCCCGCCGGCTTCTGGGCGGCGCCCTGGATCGAGCGGTTCGCCGCCGAGGGCTTCTCCAGCGGCTGCGGCACCACGCCCCCGCTGTTCTGCCCCGAGACCCCGGTCCCCAGGGCTCAGATGGCCGTCTTCCTGCTGCGCGCCCGGCACGGCGCCTCCTACGTGCCGCCGCCGGCCACCGGCACGGTGTTCCAGGACGTTCCCGCCGGCTACTGGGCCGCGGCCTGGATCGAACGGCTCGCCGCCGAGGGGATCACCAGCGGCTGCGCGCCGAACCTGTACTGCCCGGACGATCCGGTCGGCCGCGACCAGATGGCCGTGTTCCTGATCCGGGCGTTCAATCTGCCCCTGCCATGACAGGATTTCGCGGGGAAAGACGCATGATTTACTGAAGATCGCTGATGAAGATCGCTGAATTGGAGGAGCCCTGTATGCATTTCCGAGCCGTCCGGTGCCTCTGTCTCGTTCTGATCGCGTCGCTCCTGGGCACGGCGGAGGCTCATGCCCAACTGGCGTTCAAGGTCAAGGACCTCAACACCACCAAGCCTCGCGCCGTGGCCGATCCCCTCATGCCGGACTTCGCCACCCTCGGGACCACGATGCTGTTCTCCCTCGACGACGGCGGGACCGGCCGGGAGCTTTGGAGGCTGGACGGGATCACCGGCTCCGCCGAGCTCCTCAAGGACCTCTGCCCCGGGAGCTGCTCCTCCTCGCCCTATCAGCTCACCTCGGTGGGCAGCCTGGTCTTCTTCACCGCCAACGACGGCGCCCATGGCCTCGAGCTGTGGAAGAGCGACGGCACCGCCGGCGGCACGGTCATGGTGCGCGACATCTTTCCGGGGGCGACCTCCTCCTTCTTCGGGCGGTTCGCCAACCTCGACGGCACCTTCTACTTCGCCGCCAACGACGGCGTGCTCGGCACGGAGCTGTGGACGAGCGACGGCACGGCCGCGGGCACGCGGCTGGTGGCCGACATCAACCCGGGGCCCGGCTCCTCCACCCCCTACATCCAGGCGTCCTCTCAAGGAAAGCTCTTCCTCACCGCCTCCGACGGGTCCCACGGCCAGGAGCCATGGATCAGCGATGGCACGGCCGCCGGCACTCACCTGATCCGCGACCTCAATCCCGGCCCGGCCTCTTCCATCACGTTTCCCTACATCTTTGAAGGCGACGAGACCGCCCTGGGCCTCGCGGACGGAACGTTCGTCTTCGGCGCCGACGACGGCGTCCACGGCCAGGAGCCATGGCGGACCAATGGCACGGACGCGGGCACGGTCCTGATCAAGGACATCAACCCCGGGCAGGCGGGCTCCGCGCCAATCAGCTTCGCGCTCCTGGGCGGCAAGATCTACTTCGGCGCGGGCACCGCCGACACCGGCACCGAGCTCTGGGTCACGGACCGCACCGAGGCGGGCACGGCTCTCGTCGAGGACATCACCCCGGGCACCGCCGGCTCCGGGATCGCCCGGCTGACGGTCGCCAATGACCGGCTCTTCTTCGGCGTGAGCTACCGCCAGGTCTGGGTCTCGGACGGCACCGCCGCGGGCACGGATTTCCTGATGGCCGGCGCCCTCCTGAGCCTCGGAAACCTGGGGAGCTCCGTGCTGGCGCTGACCAACGATCCATTCCTCCATACCGACCAGCGGCTGCGGAAGACCGACGGCACCGTGGCCGGCACGGTCACGGTCAAGAACCTGGGCCCGCAGGATTCCCATTGCTTCACTGGCTATCCCGACCCGCGGGAGGTCGACGGAGAGATCTTCTTCTACGGCTGCAAGCGCGGGTCCGGCGTGGAGCTCTGGAGGAGCGACGGCACACCGGCGGGCACGGTCCTGGTGCAGGCCCCGTCACGGACGCCTTCCTTCCCCCTACCTTTCGGGGGGACGTCGGCGTTCCTGACGCCGTTCGGCGACCGGCTCATCTTCCCCGCCGACGACGGCATTTCCGGAGGCCAGCTCTGGCAGACGGACGGCACCGCGGCAGCCACGCAGCCGGTTCCGGGAGTCCCCGGCACGGGCGACCGGTGGCCTGAGTTGCCGATCGACAGTCCGATCCCGCTCGGGGGCTCGTTGATCTACAACGGCGGCAACGCGGGGCTGCTGAGCCTCGACGGCGCCGGCGCTCAGCCGCTCGGCGCCCGCCTGGCTCCGTCTCCCGGTTATATCGCCCGCTCCGGAGACCTGCTCTTCTTCACCAGCACCACCCCGGCGGCGGGGACCGAGCTCTGGAAGACCGACGGCACCCCGGCGGGCACGGGCATCGTGAAGGACGTCGTCCCCGGTTCCGCTTCATCGAGCCCGACGTTCCAGGGCGCGCTCGGGCCACTCTTCTACTTCAGCACCAACGGCGACGAGCTCTGGCGCACGGATGGCACCGAGGCCGGGACGCTCCTGCTCCGCGATTTCTGGCCGGGGACCTCCTCCACCATCCAATATCAGGCCGTTCTCGGGAGCAACCTGCTTCTCGTCGTCGTGGACGACAGCCAGCACTGGGCCCTGTGGAAGACCGACGGCACACCGGCGGGAACCGTGCGGGTGAAGCTCTTCGACCAGGGGCCCTCCGTCTTCGGCGCCACGATCACGGGAGTCACCCGGACAGCCAACCGGGTCTTCCTCCGGCTCGACGACGGCTCGCACGGCGTGGAGCTGTGGGTGAGCGACGGCACCGAGGCCGGCACCCGTCTGCTCGAGGATGTCCGGCCGGGTGCCCCGTCGTCCGGCATCGAGTGGCTCTCCGAGCCTGGCGAGAGCCGCCTCTACTTCACCGCCGACGACGGCGTCCATGGCCGCGAGCTGTGGGTGAGCGACGGCACCGACGCCGGTACCCGCCTGCTCAGAGACGTCCGGCCGGGCGCCGACTCCTCCGTCGTCGAATGGTTGCGGGCGCCCGGCCAGAACCTCGTCTACTTCACCGCGGACGACGGCGTCCACGGCCGCGAGCTGTGGGTGAGCGACGGCACCGAAGCCGGCACCCGCCTGCTCAAGGACATCCGGCCGGGCGCCGAGCCCGCCGCGCTCGGCTGCTGCCTGGCCTTCGTGCAGAACCGCTTCTTCTTCACCGCCGACGACGGAGCCCATGGCATCGAGGTCTGGGTGAGCGACGGCACGGAAGCCGGCACCCCGCCTGGTCAAGGACGTTTTTCCCGGGCCGGAATCCTCGTTCCCGTCTTCGCTCCTGCCCCTGGGGCGCACCCTCACGTTCACGGCCTCGGACGGGGTGCATGGCGCCGAGCCCTGGGTGACCAGCGGCACGGAAACGGGCACGTTCATGCTCCAGGACCTCGCCCCGGGGACCCAGTCTTCCGGTCCGTTCCTCTACAGCAGCGCGCCGCCCTACGTCTATTTTGTCGCCGACGACGGAACCTCGGGAACGGAGCTCTGGAAGGCACCCAAGGCCGCCCTGGAGCCGACCTTCGACGACGTGCATTCGACCTACTGGGCCTGGCCCTACGTGGAGGCTCTGGCGGCCAGCGGCTTCACCAGCGGCTGCGGCAACGGCCTCTACTGCCCGACCCAGACCGTGACCCGGGCGGAGATGTCCGTCTTCATCGGCCGGGGCCTGCACGGCACGGGCTTCGTGCCGCCGCCGGCCACCGGCACCCGCTTCCAGGACGTCCCCGCCAGCTTCTGGGCGGCGCCCTGGATCGAGCAGTTCGCCGCCGACGGCCTCACCAGCGGCTGCGGCACCACGCCTCCGCTCTTCTGCCCCGCCCTCTCGGTCCCCCGGGCCCAGATGGCCGTCTTCCTGCTGCGCGCCCGTCACGGCGCGTCCTACGTGCCGCCGCCGGCCATCGGCACGGTGTTCCAGGACGTTCCCGCCGGCTACTGGGCCGCCGCCTGGATCGAGCAGCTCGCCGCCGAGGGTCTCACCAGCGGCTGCGCGCCGAACCTCTTCTGCCCGGACAACCCGGTCGGGCGCGACGAGATGGCCGTGTTCCTGACCCGGACGTTCAACCTGCCGCTGCCGTGAGCCTGGAGCCGTCGTAAGGATCGCCGGCGGAGCGCATCCTTACGACGGCCAGTCATCGTAGAGCTCCTCCGCCTGGATCTCCTCGAGCGCCGCGCGCATCAGCGCGGCCAGCGCATTCCCCAACTCCGCGGCGGCACAGTCGATCACATCCCCGGCGTACGTCTGGAATGCGTTGCCGGCTCTGGCGGACCGAGCCGCTCGAATCCAGGAAAGCAGGCCGGTGGCCAGCAGGGATGGCAGGCCCACCGCCGCGGCGATCCGGTTCAGGGTCTGCGGGGTGGGCGTCTGGGCGCCGGACTCGTAGCGGCTCACGGCGCTGGCCCCCAATCCAGTGGCATCCGCCAGCTCCGCTTGGCTCCAGCCCCGGAAGGCCCGGAGCATCGCGACAGCCAACCGGAGGTCCTCCACGTCGTCGGATCGCTGCATCAACCTGCCCTCCTTCTCCTCGACGGCATGCCAGATGCCGTTTTCGGTGAACTAATTCGCCTCATCTCTGGCACCATGTCTCCGGGAAAAATCGCCCGTTCAGATCACTGGAGAGCTGTCCCGGAGCGGAATTTCCCGAAAGGAGCATCTCATGGTTCGGTACACCACCCTCCGCACCGCCGCCGTCCTCGTCTTCTGTCTGGTCCTGGCTTCACCCCTGGCGACCGCCGCGGCGCCCCGTCCCGGGGGCGAGCCCTTCACGGTCCGCTTGGCCGCTCAGGACGCGGGAGACCTCTTCGGCTGGCTGAAGGGCGCTCTGGCGTCGCTCTGGAGCAAGAACGGCTGCCAGGTAGATCCCTTCGGGCGCTGTCTAGCCGCTGTAGCCAGCCCCGCTAGCACAAAGAAGAACGGCTGTGAGGTCGATCCGAACGGTCGCTGCGGCAATTAGATTTTTCGTTTGGCCCCCTCTTCCCTCCCGCCTTTCTGGACGAGGGGGGTTTTCTTCGAATCAGGCGTTTTAAACTGGAGGCTGGGATCGTGCCGAGCACGGTGGAGATAGGCAACGAGATTCCGAACCATCTCAAGCGTCAAAGATTCCTTCTCGGCGGCCTCACAAAAAAGCTTGAGGGCTGAGAGGGCCTCCCGGTGTACACCTTGAGTCTGAAAGATCCAAAGCATCTGTCGGGCAAGAGACCTAACATCGGTTAACCGCCTCTCTTCCAAGTAAAGGACAGCCAGTTCCAAGGTCACCAAGGCGGTATCGAAGGCAATCTTGCGAGCGCAGAAGTCCTCCCGCACTTGGGAAAGCTTAGCTACGGCATCCTCTCTATGCCCTATGGCCGCCGCAACTCGTCCCTCTAGCCAGTGGAGACGAAGCGAATCAAGATCGTTCCTGAGTCGGTTCGCCAGTTCCTTCAAGTAGAGGAGTAGCGTCTCTGCCTCCCTTGGTCGACCTGCTTGCAGGAGGTTGTTCGCCAAAGTGAAGTGGACAAGCCAGCCCAGGCGTGGTTCTTCCCCAGCCAACGTAGTCACCGTTCTCAAGGTATCGATTGCTCCCTGGTAATCACTCGCCAGCTCTAAGAAGTTCGCCTTATTCACCAAGAGCTGATTCCTTAAGACTCCACTTGCCACCGCAAGCGCTTGATCCAACAAGGCGAGCGCCTCTGGTAGCCGCCTTTGCTCTCTGCGTAGTGAGGCCTCCATTCCAAGGACAAGGGCTCCTTCGAGAATCCCGAGGTCCGCAGATGCACCGGCCTGCCAAAATGATCGAGCACGAACAAAGGTCTCATCGGCAGCAGGAAGGTCACCCGCCACCCGGCGCGCATTGGCGAGATGGGCCAACGCGTAGCCTTGCAGTCGATGCCGCCAGGCGGCCTCGCCCGGAGCCAGTTCTGCAATCCGGGCGGCGAGCCCGGCCAACTCCAGAGCCCGATCGGCACGGTCCGCCGCGGCTTTCAAACTCCGTTCGCATACCAGCTCACAGAGCGCCCAGCTCTGGAGCTCCGGCGACCTCTCGACGGCGGACCGCATCTGGGCCGGAGTCTGGCCTTTCAGCCGATCCCAGAGCACCCGGGCCTGCCACCGGTCCTCCTCGGCCCGGCGCTCGGGACCCAGCGCGAGGACGGAGCGTGCGAACGCTTCCGCGGCGGACGCCACCTGGGCCACGGCGGCCTCGCCGCGGCGGCTGCGGATCGCGGGCCCGCCCTCCGGAGAGGTCTGCAAGCGGAGGTTCTGGATGTACGCCAGGGTCTGATCCAAGGCGTCGGCCGGCAGACCCATGGCGGCGGCGATCTCGACCAGGCGCTCGCGGGACAGCGACTTGCGGCCCGCCTCGTAGTCGCTGAGGAGGCTCGGCCCGCAGCCGAGGCGGGCGGCAAGCTCGTTCTGGGGCCAGTTCTGAACGACGCGCATCAGCGTCAAGGCAGTGCTCAGCGGAGGCGGCGGGGTCTTCGTCGGCATTCTGCTCGTACCTCCATAGAAGGGTCTCTCATCAGATAGGTTGCCGGAGAGCCCGATTCCGTGACACGCCCCCACGCGATTCACACGCAACGCGTGACCGGGAGAAGAAATTCTACCTGGATCGAGGATACATGATTTCGCTCCAGCAGGAATGCTCCGGCACTTCCTGAGAGCACAGGCCCGGGGTTACGTTGAGTCCGGGAGGAGAGACTCGCCATGACCCAGACCCAGACCGCCGCACAAGCAGCCCTACGGAAGATCGTCGAGGAGTTGGATGCCATTCGATCGCGGCTCCGCGGCGTGCGCGACACCCTGCCCGCGCCTCCCCAGGAGGACGCCATGCTCGCGGACGACGACGAGGAGATGGACGCGTCGATGCGTTCCATCATCGACTGCGTGCTGAGAGACAGCATCGAGCCCGCCATCCGCGACCTCCAGGCCGTGGCCGATGAGCCTGTCGAGAAATGAGGAGATCCATCTCTCGCCATATAAGAATTTCAGCCGTTTGAAGAAATTGCTGGACAGGCCTCCAGGAAGATCAAGCCTGGAGGATAGCTCCTGTCATTTCCAAGAATGCCCGCCCCGGCTCCGCCTTTACCCAAATAAATAAAAACCGAACCCCTGTTCTTGCTTCATAGATTGGCAGAGACATTGCACAAGGACGCCCCGCCTTCTGACCAATCCAGGCAGCAGGATGTAGTAAAGGAGTTGCCGTGAAGTTGAGGATGTTGTCCTTTCCCGCCGCACTGTGTCTATCGATCATCACGATGGCAAACCCCAGCATGGCTCAGGTGCAGGAGCTCAAGCCCGAGCCGCCGCTGGTGCGCCAAATGCTCCAGGAAGGATGGACCAAGGTGGCGGAAGGTGTCCTGCAGAGAACCGAGGAGGGAGGGCCAGCCGAGACCTTCACGTATGGTGAGGAAGGTATGCGCTGGACGGCGAGGAGGCTCGAAGCACGGCTCGGCTTCCTCCAGAGTGAGTACAACGCCCACCCGTCCGAGGATCTCGCGCGAGTGATCGAAAGCCTCAAGACCGAGCTCATCGAGCTCGATCAGAATCTCAGGAATGGTACGGCCCAGGCCGAAGTTCCCAGCCCCGACGAGCTGACGAACTGCACGATCCAGTACGGCGCCAATGCCTCCGCCTATTACCGCACGGGGAGCGACGCTCCGGGCGCCATCGCGAGCGCCAACGCCAACTTCAGCGCCACTTGCGGCCAGATCGGGAACACCTATGCCTACGCCTACGCCCGGGCGACGTCCGGCACCGTCACCACGATCAAGAGCCAGGAGGACCCGAAATACAGCGGCACCGCGCTCAGCAGCGCCGCCTCCGTCAGCGTGCCCGGCGGTACGGACTGCTACTCGGAGGCCTATGCCCGGGCCTGGAGCCCCATGCTGAACATCAACTACGAGGTTGTCCCTCCCTCCAACTATGGCTGCCCGATTCCGAACCCTCCCCTCAGCGCCTGGATCGACGGTCCGTCTGAGGTCTATCTCGACGATTACACTCCTTGTCAGTACGTTACCTGGACCGTCTATCCGTCCGGAGGAACTCCCGGCTACAGCTATAACTGGTATATCAACTCGGCGTATCAGGGCTCGGGGAGCTCGCTGACGAAGTATTACTGCCAGGCCAACCAGCGACTCGACGTCCAGGCGACGGTCTCCGACAGCATCGGCCAGAGCACCAATGCCTTCTTCTCGACCTGGCTCTACTACACGCGTAGTTGCACCTCGTACTGCGGCTGCTCTCCCTACCCCTACCCCTATCGGCAGTACGACCAGCCGATCTGCATGGAACCCTGAGGAGAAGGGTTTTCGGAGCGGGGCCGTCGGTCCCCGCTCCCTCAATATCGCTACGCATTGCAGAAGCATGGAACACCTGCTGACCAATTCAGGCAGCAGGAGGTAGTAAAGGAGTTGCTGTGAAGTTGAGGATGTTGTCCTTTTCCGCCGCACTATGTCTGTCGATCATCACGATGGCCAACCCCAGCATGGCTCAGTTGCAAGAGCTCAAGCCCGAGCCGCCGCTGGTGCGCCAAATGCTCCAGGAAGGATGGACCAAGGTGGCGGACGGTGTCCTGCAGAGAACCGAGGAGGGAGGGCCAGCCGAGACCTTCACGTATGGTGAAGAAGGTACGCGCTGGACGGCGAGGAGGCTCGAAGCGCGGCTCGGCTTCCTCCAGAACGAGTACGACGCCCATCCATCCCAGGACCTGGCAAAGGTGATCGGAAGCCTCAAGACCGGGCTCATCGAGCTCGATCAGAGTCTCAGGAGTGGCACCGCCCAGGCCGAGGTGCCCAGCCCCGACGAGATGACCAACTGCACCATTCAATATGGCGCCTCCGCCTCCGCCTATCCCCGCACGGGCAGCGAGGGCCAGGGTGTCAGCGCGAGCGCCAACGCCAACTTCAGCGCCACTTGCGGCCAGTTGGGGAACACCTATGCCTACGCCTACGCCAAGGCGACGGCCGGGACGGTCACCACGATCAAGAGCCAGGAGGATCCCAGGTATAGCGGCACGGCCCTCAACAGCGCCGCCTTCGCGACGGTTTCCGGCGGTACCGACTGCTTTTCGCAAGCCTATGCCCGGGCCTGGAGCCCGGCGCTGAACATCAACTATGAGGTCATCCCTCCCGACAACTATTCCTGCCCCAACACCCCGCCGTCGCTCAGCAATTCGGTGAGCGGTCCGTACGACGTCTATACCGATGACTATTACACGCCCTGCCAGGACGTCACCTGGTACGCCAATGCCTCCGGCGGGGTCCCCGGCTACACGTACGACTGGTACGTCGACGGCTACTACCAGGGCTCCGGGAGCTGGCTGACCCAGCAGTACTGCTGGACCAACGGATCGGTCACCGTCCAGGCCGTCGCCCATGACAGCGTCGGTCAGACCGCGAACGCCTTCTTCACGACCTGGTTCTACCACCAGTCGAGCTGCAGCTCGGGCTGCGGCTGCCCCTACCCCATGATGTCGGCACAGTCCGAGCCCAACATGAGACCACCGATCTGCGAGTACCAGTACCCCCAGAACTGAGGAGCGGCCAACAAGCGGAATAAGGAAGCGGGGCCGGCCAACGGCCCCGCTCTCCTCACAACTCGTGACGTAACCCGAGCGGAGCCTTCTCCGTTACAGGCTCGAAGCTCGTCCACCCTCGTGGAGGATCGATGTTCAGAAAAATTTACCTCGCCCTGCTCCTCGCGGCGATCTTCACTCTGCCGGAAGCGGCGAGCGCGCAGACCTGCGCCCGCACCATCACGGCCGACGTCGTCGCTTTCGATCAGGTTTTCTTCTGGAACCGGCTCGGCGCCGTCCAGCCGCAGGGGATGATGTATGCCCTGCGGCGCGACGTGGTGCCGATCAGCGGCTCCACCCTCTCTCCCGGCAACGTCCAGCTCCGGCCGGGCAAGCGCCCGCGTCCCATCACCCTGCGCATGAACGTGGGCGACTGCCTGCGGGTCACCTTCCAGAACCTGCTCGCTCCCACGCGGCGCGACGACAACCAGTCGGCCACCCGCTGGGCGTCGATCCACGCCGTGGGCATGCAGTGGACCTCGTCGTCGCTCGACGACGGCAGCTACGTGGGCGCCAACCCGAACGGGCTGGTCAACGTGGGCCAATCGATCATTTATACGACCTACGCCGACCGCGAAGGCGAGCACGTCCTCAACAGCGCCGGGGCTCTGGCCGGCGGCGAGGGCGACGGCGGGCAGGCCAACTCCGGCCTGTTCGGCGCCCTCATCGTCGAGCCGCCGGGCGCGCGCTGGTACCGCAGCCAGGTGACCCGGCAGGACATGGACTATGCCGTCACCGGCACGTCCGCCTATGGCCAGCCCGTCATCAACTACGAGGCCGCTTATCCCGCGGGCCATCCGCGGGCTGGCACGCCCGTCTTCAACATGCTCTCCGGCAACGAGATCATTCACACCGATCTGACCGCCGTCATCACCGGCTCGGCGATCAGCACCACGGCGGGCCCGGGGTCGTCCGGCTGGTTCCCGGCGGGGACTTTCCCCAACAACCCGCAGTACCGGCAGCGCGAGCAGCCGTTCCGCGAGTTCGTGTTCCTCTATCACGACGAGGTCGGGGCCGTGCAGGCGTTCCCTGAGTTCGAGCAGCCGCAGCTCGAGTTCACCCTGCACAGCGGCCGCGACGGCTTCGCCATCAACTACGGCTCCGGCGGCATTGGCGCCGAGGTGCTTGCCAACCGCCTGCGCGTGGGGCCGATGTGGAACTGCACCGAGTGCATGTTCGAGGAGTTCTTCCTCAGCTCCTGGACGGTGGGCGACCCCGCCATGGTGGTGGACGTACCGGCCAACGTGCCCTGCGGCACCCGGACCAACAGCCCCAACACCGTGGGACAGGACCCGAACTTCCCGCTCTACGTCGATCAGCTCAAGCACGGCGCGCCCTGCACGCCGCTGCCCAATGCCAAGGCCACCAAGGCCTTCTTCCCCGACGATCCGTCGAACGTCTATCACGGATATCTGAACGATCACACCCGGCACCGGGTGCTCCACGCGGGCTCCAAGGAGCACCACATCCATCACCTGCACGCCCATCAGTGGCAGTTCACGGCGGATGGCGACAAGTCGAATTACCTGGACAGCCAGGCGATCGGACCCGCCGCCTCCTTCACCGCCGAGATCGCTCACGGCGGCGGCGGCAACCGGAACCTGACGCCGGGCGACTCCATCTTCCACTGCCACTTCTACCCGCACTTTGCCCAAGGGATGTGGGGCCTCTGGCGCGTCCACGACGTGTTCGAGCGCGGCACCCTGCTCGACGGCAACGGCCGGCCCGTGGCGGGCGACAACCGGGCCCTGCCCGACGGCGAGATCGCCGCCGGCACGCCGATCCCGGCCGTCCTCCCACTGCCCGGCAAGCCCATGGCTCCCATGCCGGGAGCCACGGTCGCCATCGTCAGCGGTCAGGCCCAGGTCTCCGGCGGCGGCAATCCGGGCTATCCGTTCTTCGTCCCGGCCCTCGCGGGCCACCGCCCGCCCAAGCCGCCCCTCGACACCATTGACGACGGCGGCCTGCCGCGCCACCGCGTCACCGGCGGCACCTTCGTCGAGGCCCACACCCGGACCGACTTCCACAAAACGCTCCTGACGATGAGCGCCGATCCCCTGCCCGAGAACGGCACGCCTATCGAGCAGCAGGCCATGGCCTTCCACGAGCAGCCGCTCCAGAACAGTTGCGAGCCGCACGGCCTCTGCAGCCTGGCGACCCGCTTCCCCACCAACGGCCGGCCGCGCACGGCCGGCGCGCCGATCGCGGATCCCTGCATCGGCCCGGCCGCCAGCACGCCCCTGGTCGTCAAGGCCGCCGACATCCAGGATGACGTGAAGCTCAACAAGGCCGGCTGGCATTTCCAGCAGCAGCGTATGACGGCCCTGTGGGACGACGTGGACGACTTCCTCGGCCTCGTCCCCGGCCCCCGAAAGCCGCCCGAGCCGCTGTTCTTCCGTGCCAACAGCGACACCTGCATCAACTACTGGTTCACCAACCTGATGCCCATGGAGTACCGGCTCGACGACTTCCAGGTGCTCACTCCCACCGACGTCGTGGGCCAGCACATCCACTTGGTGAAGTTCGACGTCCTGGCTTCGGACGGCGCGGCGAACGGCTTCAACTACGAGGACGGCTCCTTCGCTCCCGACGAGGTCGTCCAGCGCATCGACGCTCTCCGGGCCTTCAACGGCTGCTCCGCCGGCGATGCCCGCAACGGCACCTTCGCCTGCCCGGTGCCCAAGCCCCACCCCTTCTTCGGCTCCGGACCGGACCGCGACGGCAACGGCCGCGGCGACTGGGTCGGCGCCCAGACCACCCTCCAGCGCTGGTGGGCGGACCCGGTGCTCGACAACGCCGGCAACGACCGCACGCTGCGCACCGTCTTCACCCACGACCACATGAGCCCCTCGACCCACCAGCAGGCCGGCCTCTACGCCGGCCTGGTGATCGAGCCCAAGGGCTCGCGCTGGTATCACAACGAGACCGGCCAGCCGCTCGGCGGCCGGCACGACGGCGGTCCCACTTCCTGGCAGGCGGTGATCGATCCTCTCAACGAGCCGGACTATCGCGAGTTCATGCTCGAGTTCGGCGACTTCCAGCTCGCCTACGAGCCGGGCGGCGGCTTCCCCGATCCGGCCCGGGCCGTCAACCCGCCGGGCCGGCGGGAGGTCGGCCTCCCCGACCTCCTGCGGCGTCCCCAGGCCTGCCCGGGCAGCAACGCCGCGCCGCCGTGCCCGGAGCTCCTCTCGGCCGCCGAGCCCGGCACCATGTCCGTCAACTACCGTAACGAGCCGCTCGCCCTGCGCGTGCGCGACCCGCTCACCAACTCGCAGGCCGCCGGCCAGGCCGGCGACCTCTCCTACGCCTTCGCTTCGATCGCCCGCGCGGACCCGGCCCTGAACGGTCAGCCCGGCTTCTACCAGCCGCTGACGGCCGACCTGGACGCCTACGACCCGTTCACCCCCATGCTGCGCGCCTATGAGAACGACCGGGTGCAGGTGCGGGTGCTGGTGGGAGCCCACGAGGAGGGGCACAACTTCAGCATCCACGGCGTCAAATGGCTGTTCGAGCCGTCGGAGCCCAACTCCGGCTACCGGAGCAGCCAGATGATGGGCATCTCGGAGCACTACGAGTTCATCATTCCGCAGCTCGTCAAGAACCCCAACGGCTCGTTCGCCGATCGGCTGTGGAGCGCCGGCTCCTCGACGGACGACTTCTGGAACGGCCTCTGGGGCGTGCTGCGCGCCTACAACGGCACGCGCCAGGACCTCTTCCCGCTGCCCGACAACCCGGACGGCAGGGGGCCCATCGATCCGAGCGTGGCGGGCGCCTGGGACTTCTCCTGCCCCAAGACCGCCACGGTACGCAATTTCGACGTCTCGGCCGTGGCCGCCAGCGCGGCGCTCCCCAACGGCCGGCTGATCTACAACAACCGCACGGACGGCAGCTTCGGACCCCTTTGGGATTCGACCTCCATCCTCTACGTCCGCTCGTCGGACCTCGACGCCGCCGGCAAGCTCAGGCTCAACCTGGCCAACCGGCCCGAGCCGCTGATCCTGCGCGCCCTGGCCGGCGAGTGCATCAAGCTGACCCTGCGCAACAAGCTGCCGGCCACCCTCAACGATCTCGACGGCTACAACACGCTGCCGATGATCGTCGAGAACTTCAACGCCAACGACATCCGGCCGTCGAGCAACGTCGGCCTGCACCCGCAGCTCGTCTACTACGACGTCAGCCGCTTCGACGGCACCATGGTCGGCCGCAACAAGGACCAGCTCGTCAAGCCGGGCCAGTTCGCGACCTACGAGTGGTACGCCGGGGACGCATTCGTCAACGAGGACGGCACCATTACCGCCACTCCGATCGAGCTCGGCGCCACCAACCTGATCTCTTCCGACCGCATCGAGCACGCGAGCAAGGGCGCGATCGGCGCTTTGATCATCGAGCCGAAGGACGGCTTCATCAACGAGTACAACCCCAGCCGGCGCGCCGAGGCCACCATCAACGGCGGCTCCGAGGGCGGGTTCCGCGAATTCGTCCTGATTTATCAGAACGACGTCAACATGCGCACCGACCAGTCGCTCGGCCGCGTCTGCTTCCCCAACGATCCCATTCCGGGAGCGGGACAGGGCTGGCCGGTCGAGAACCTCGGCTGCGAGGAGGACCCGGAGGACTCCGGTCAGAAAGCGATCAACTACACCACCGAGCCGCTGTGGAAGCGCATGCAGCATCCACCCGGCACGCCGTTCGAGGCCACCGACGATTTCGCCGACTGGTTCGACGTGTTATCCAACGTCAAGGTGGGAGGCAACCCGCAGACGCCGATCTTCCAGGCCCCGCCGGGCACCAACGTCCGGTTCCGCCTGCTGATGCCCGGCGGCCACTCGCGCAACATCGTCTTCTCCCTCGCCGGCCACCAGTGGGACCGCGAGCCCTACATCAACAACTCCACCCAGCTCGGCCGCAATACCTTCTCCTTCTGGGAAGGCGCCCACATGGGCCACGGCCCGACCAACCACTTCGACGTCCTCCTGCGCAACAACGCCGGAGGCAAGTTCATCATCCCTGGCGACTACGTCCACCGCGACTCCGTCTCCCAGGGCCTCGACGCGGGACTGTGGGGAATCTTCCGCGTCCAGTAGAGGCCTTCCTGGTGATGTAAATCAGAGGCGCGCGGCCCGAGGGCCGCGCGCCTTTTTTTTCTCTGGGTGGGGTGAGGAGATCGGGGGCCGTCCAGCGTTCGATAGAAGGCAAACGAACGCAACGGGCAGCGGCAGTAGCCGCGGCCCTATTCCCTGAAGATCCCGAAAGAGGAGAACCATGAGATCCACCAGAAAAAGTTTCTCTGTTTTATTCGTTTTCGCGCTGCTGGCGCTCTCCCTGGCCACCGGAGCGTCGGCCGCGGACTGCTCGTTCAGTTATGAGGGAGCGACCGGCCCGGAGCACTGGGCGGAGATCTGCGCGCCCAGCAACTACGTGTGCGTGGCGGGTGCCCGCCAGTCGCCGATCGACCTGCCGGCCGCGCCGTCCGGCGACCTGTCCAAGCTCGTTTTCGATTACCGCCCGACGCCTCTCAAGGTCGAGAACAACGGCCATACGATCGAGGTGAAGGTCGCTTCCGAGAGCTACCTGCGGATCGGCCAAGAGCGTTACCGGCTCGTGCAGTTCCACTTCCACACCCCGAGCGAGCACAAGCTCCACGGCCAGGAGTTCCCGATGGAGCTCCACTTCGTGCACCGCAACGCCCTGGGCGAGCTCGCCGTCGTCGGCGTGTTCCTCCGCGAGGGCGCGGCCCATCCCCTGATCCAGGAGATCTGGGACCATGCCGCCGGCGGCGCCGAGCTCTCGGCGGCTCATGCCGGCCAGATCGATCCCGAGGAGCTCCTGCCGCAGAACCGGTCCTACTATCGCTATGCGGGCTCGCTCACCACGCCTCCGTGCACCGAGGGGGTGCGCTGGCACGTGCTCGATGAGCCGGTGGACCTCTCGGCGGCGCAGGTGGACGAGTTCCGGGCCATCTTCCCGGCCAATGCCCGCCCGCTCCAGCTCCTCAACGGCCGTCCGGTCTTGACGAAGGACTGAGGCCTCGACCTGCACGAAGACCCACCTCGAAAAACAGGGCGGGGCCTCTCCCTCGATAGAGAAGGCCCCGCCCAAAAGGGCAGTTTTCTTTTGCTTCAGTTGTCAAAGAGCCAGAAGTGACCGCCGCGGTCGAGGAGCAGGTCATTGGGGCGCGGATTTTCCAGAAAACCTGGAGTCAAAACCTAATCCACTCCGACACAAACCCTTTACCACCGAGAAAAGAGTCCTGCTTCGTCCGGAGAAGTCATTTCCTCCGAGCTTGCACCCTGTTCTCGGCGCCGGCTGCTTCGGAGAACAGGATAATCACCTTTTCACCACGAGCGCAAGCCTTTTCTCGGAAGATTTCCCGCAAATCCTGGGCTATTGAGTTTCGCGGCCTTCCAAAAGACTTTTACCCGTGGCCAAAAGGTCTTTTCCTCGGCCAAAAGACTTTGGGCGAAGCGGTTCAGGTCAATTGCAAGGTTAATCTTGACATCCCCCAGTCGCGAAACTATATTCCGCGCTCCAGCAGGACGAGCCGGGATTTAAATGTTTTCCGGACGGGGCTCTTTGACAATTGAATTACCGGCGGGAGCGGAATGGCGGGCCGTTCCTGCCGGGCCCTCCTTTTATACCGGGCACCAAAGCCCGGGCGGCCAGTGAACCAGCTTGACGATTTATGCGCGTCGTGCTATATGTCTGGCCGCGACACAACTTTCTCGGAAAGGTCCGTGGGGGCGCGCAGGGTAGGAGGAGCCGCTCGGGATTGCTCCTGGGGAGAGGTGTCTCCAAGACAAGGAGACCAAGTGAATACGAGAACCCGATCTACCCTCCGGATCCTGCTCACAATGGCCGCGCTCGGTGCGCTGGGGGCCCTTTCCGCGGCCGCGCAACCGGTCCCTCTTTTCAGCGACGACTTCGGCCCCAAGCCGCTCGCGGGCTGGCAGGCTTCGCCGCTCGGGCTGGCTACTAATTGGGACGCCTCCTCCGGCGCCGCGGCCTACAACGGCGGCGGCCACACGCAGCTCTACGCCGGGAGCGGCTCCTGGAGCGACTACCGGTTTGCGGTGAAGCTCCGCGTCGACCAGGCCCAGGACTACCCGGGCGGCATCCGCGGACGGGTCGATCCGGTCTCAGGCGCGGGCTACGCCGCCTGGATCTACCCCGGGCAGAACCTGATCAAGCTGTTCCGGGCGACGGCCTGGCACATCGACACCTCGGGGCTGACGCAACTCGGGCAGGCCAGCGTGGCCATCCCGGCGGGCGTCGATCACACGCTGGCGCTCGTCTTCCAGGGCAGCCAGATCTCGGTCGAGCTCGACGGCACGACGGTCATCCAGGCCACGGACTCGACCCTCGCCGCGGGCGCCGTGGCGCTCGACGTGAGCAACCAGCCGATCGCGTTCGACGACGCGGCCGTGACCTCGGGGACCACCACCCTGCTCGCGGACGACTTCAGCCCCCGGCCGCTGCGCAACTGGACGGCCTCGCCCCTGGGGCTCGCCACCAACTGGGACGCCTCCTCGGGCGCCGCGGCCTACAACGGCGGCGGCCATACGCAGCTCTTCGCGGGCAGCGCCGCCTGGACGGACTACAAGGTCGAGGCCAAGATCCGGCTGGCGAACGGCAACAACTATCCCGGCGGCCTCCGCGGCCGGGTGAGCACCTCGACGGGCGAGTCCTACGCGGCCTGGATCTACCCCTCGGACGGCGTCGTCAAGCTCTTCCGCGTCGTCGCCTGGCACATCGACACCACGGGGCTCCAGCTCCTGGCCCAGGCCAACGTGGGCACGATCACGCCGGGGGTCTTCCACGCTCTTTCCCTGTCGTTCGACGGCAGCCAGATCTCGGTCGCCTTCAACGGCACGGCGGTGATCCAGGTCACGGACACCGTCCTCACGGCGGGCGCCGTCGCCCTCGACGTGAGCAACCAGCCGATCGAATTCGACGACGTGGTGGTGACGCAGATCGGCGGCGGCAATCAGCCCCCGTCCGGCGACACTGACAACGGTCCGGGCGGGCCGATCCTGGTGATCAGCAAGGCGGGGAATCCCTTCACCCGCTACGCCGGGGAGATCCTGCTGGCCGAGGGCCTCAACCACTACGCCATCCGGGAGATCTCTACCGTCACCCCCACGGTGCTCGCCGCCTATGACGTGGCCATTCTGGGCGAGACGGCCCTGACGACGGGCGAGGTGACGATGCTCACCGACTGGGTCAACGCCGGCGGCAACCTGATCGCCCTGCGTCCCGACCCGCAACTCGCGGGGCTCCTCGGCCTCACCCCGGCCTCCGGGACCCTGGCGAACGGCTACCTCCTGGTGAGCAGCCAGGGAATCGTCAACGAGACGATCCAATACCACGGTACGGCCGACCTCTACACCCTCAACGGCGCCACGGCCGTCGCGGCCCTCTACTCGAACGCCACCACGGCGACGGCGAACCCGGCCGTCACCCTGCGCAGCGTCGGCTCCTCGGGCGGCCAGGCAGCGGCCTTCACTTACGACCTCGCCCGCTCCGTGGTCTACACCCGCCAGGGCAACCCGGCCTGGGCCGGCCAGGAGCGGGACGGCGTGACGCCCCGGCGCTCGGACGACCTCTTCTTCGGCGGCACCTCTACGGACTGGATCGACCTCACGAAGGTCGCCATCCCGCAGGCGGACGAGCAGCAGCGGCTCCTCGCCAACCTCGTGCTCGCCATGAACGCGGACAAGAAGCCCCTTCCCCGCTTCTGGTACTTCCCCCGCGGCGAGAAGGCCGTGGTGCTGATGACGGGCGACGACCACGCCAACAACGGCACCTTTGGCCGCTTCCAGGCGTACCAGGCGGCGAGCCCGACCGGCTGCTCGGTGGCCGACTGGGAGTGCGTGCGCGGCACCTCCTACATCTTCCCCAACACGCCGCTCACCCCCTTGGACGCCGCCGTCTTCGAGGCCGACGGCTTCGAGGTCGCCGTCCACGTCAACACCAACTGCGCGGACTGGACGGCCGGGTCTCTCGAGACCTTCTACGCCACGCAGATCGCCGACTTCGCCACCAAGTACACGGGCGTGCCGGCGCCGACGACCAACCGGACCCACTGCATCGCCTGGAGCGACTGGGCCACCCAGCCCAAGGTCGAGAAGGCCCACGGCATCCGGCTGGACACCAACTACTACTACTGGCCAGGGAGCTGGGTGCAGGACCGCCCCGGCTTCATGACCGGCTCCGCCATCCCGATGCGCTTCGCGGACCTCGACGGCACGCGGATCGACGTCTACCAGGCGGCGACCCAGATGACGGACGAGTCCGGCCAGAGCTTTCCCTTCACCATCGACACGCTGCTCGACAACGCGCTGGGAACGAAGGGTTACTACGGCGTGATGACAGCCAACATGCACACCGACTCGGCCAGCCACGCCGGCTCGGACGCCATCGTCTCCTCGGCCCTGACCCGGGGCGTACCCGTCGTCACCGCCCGCCAGCTCCTCACTTGGCTCGACGGCCGCAACGGCTCCAAGTTCGGCGCGATCTCCTGGAGCGGCAACGCCCTGAGCTTCACGGTGACGGCCGCCACCGGCGCGAACGGGCTGAGGGGGATGCTGCCGAACGCCACCCCCGCCGGCACCCTCGCCAGTCTGACGGCGGGTGGCAATCCGGTGACGTTCACGACGGAGACGGTCAAGGGGATCACGTACGCCGTATTCTCGGCAGTCTCCGGCTCCTACGTGGCGACGTACGCGCCGTAGGGCCGTGATTCATAGCCGGGGGGTGGGGTTCGCCCCCCGGCGCTCTGCCTGAACGTCGTGGTATCCTCGATTCTCTGACAGGATTACGACAGACGGCCATGGCTACGAAACCAGAATCCACCACCCTCCAGACGGAAGTTCCCGTCCGCCTCCTGGCCGAAATGCAGTCTCTCGTGGATGCAGGCTGGTTCCGCAGCTTGGACGAAGTGATGCTCGATGCCCTTCGGCGATTCCTCGATTCCCATCGCGAGGACCTGATGCAGGGATTCCTTCGAGAGGACGTGGAATGGGGCCTTCGTGGGAAGGATTGAGCCGTCTCGAGATCGTCTGTGATGCTGGCCCCCTGATCCACCTCCACGAGCTGAGCTGTCTCGATCTGCTCGCCGATTTCCAGACGGTATTTGTTCCTGAGCAGGTTTGGGCCGAGGTCGATCGCCATCGGCCTGCCGCGCTGACTTCCCTCTCGTTTCTTCGGCGGGTTCCAGTTGAGATTTCGGAGGATTCGCGCTTCCAGGTTCTCGTCCGCACCTTTTCCCTGGATTTAGGAGAGCAGGCGGCTCTGTCTCTGATGACTTTGCAGCCTGCGGCTGTCCTGCTTACCGACGATGCCGCGGCTCGGCTGGCAGCGAAGGCTCTTGGGTATCGAATTCATGGAAGCATCGGGGTCCTGCTTCGATCGATTCGCCGTGGGCTCCGTTCGCGAGCCGAAATCACTACTATTCTGCGGAGTCTTCCCTTCCGCTCAACCCTGCACATTCGCCAAAGCTTGCTCCAGGAAATTTTGCTGGATCTGGAAGGTGGCCCGCCAGAGACCTGAGGTTGGCGCGTCTGCTATCGTTCCGCCGTGACCGAACCCGAAGTCTGGATGCGCGGCCCCGTCCCCGAGATCCCACCCTTGCTGCAGCCCGTTGCCCATGCGCTGCTGCAGGCCGTGGAGGAGGTCCGCCGGGTCGTGGTCCCGCTCTCGCCCGATCATCTGTGGGCTCGTCCCGGTGGGGCCGCCTCGGTGGGGTTCCATGTCCGCCATGCCGCGGGCAGTCTGGACCGGCTGTTCACCTACGCTCGGGGCGAGGGGTTGTCTACGGAGCAGCGGTCTTTTCTCGAGAGGGAAGCGGAACCCGGGGAGCAGGCTGCCTCGCTCGCGTCGGCGTTCGAGATGCAGGTCGGTCAAGCTCTCGCGCAGCTCCGGGCCACGCCGGAGTCCACGCTCCTTGAAGCGCGGGGAGTCGGCCGGCTTCAGTTGCCCTCGACAGTGCTTGGATTGCTGTTCCATGCCGCCGAGCACACGTCGCGGCATGTGGGGCAGATCGTCACGACCGCTCGGATTGTTCAGGATCTGTCCCCCGCTTAGCCATCACCACCGCAACCCCCAGAACGACCAACGCCGCGCCGGCGACGATCCGTAGCGTGAAGGGCTCGTCCAGGAAGAGCGTACCCACGGTGACGGCGATCACGGGGGTGACGTAGTTGATCAGCGACATGCTGGTGGCCGTCTGGTGCTTGAGGAGCCAGAAGTAGAGGGTGAAGGGGAGCGCCGAGCCGCAGATCGCCAGGTAGAGCAGGGCCAGGACGGAGGGGGTGTCGAAGGTGGGCTGGCGGCCCGCGTCCAGGAACAGCGACAGCGCTCCCATCACGATCGCCGTCAGCCCCATGGGTACGGCGGCGGTCGAGATCGGATGGACTCCCGCTCCCCAACGCTTGACGGCGATGCTGCCCACCGCCGCGCAGAGGGGCGAGATCAGCAGGAAGGCGGAGGCGGTCGCCACCTGCGAGCCGCCGAGGGCGTGGAAATCCTCCGAGAAGATCACCGCCACCCCGGCGAAACCGACCAGGATGCCGACGATCCCGCGCGCCGTCAGCCGTTCCCCGGGCAGGGTGAAATGGGCGAAGACGGCGGTCAGCAGCGGGAAGGTCGCGAACAGCACCGCGGCGAGGCCGGAGGGCACCCACTGCTCGGCCCAGTAGAGGATCCCATAGGGGATGGCGAAGGTCAGGAAGCCGTTGATCACCCACAGCCGCCGCTCGTTCGGGTTCCGGCCCAGCTTGACGCCGAGCACGGGCACCAGGGCGAGCAGCGCCGCCGAGGCGATGGCGAAGCGGAGGGCCACGCCCGTCACCGGCGGGATGCCCCGCAGGCCGATGCTGATCGCGGCCCAGGTGGTGCCCCAGATCAGGGTCAGCGCCGCGAGGCAGGTCCAGGTGAGGGCGCGAGTGGGCTTCAGCGCCGCCCCTTACGGATAGATCTTGTAGAGCATCCGCGGGTACGGAATCGTCTCGCGGAGGTGCGTCAAGCCGGTCATCCAGGCCACGAAGCGCTCGATCCCCATGCCGAAGCCGCTGTGCGGGAAGGAGCCGTACTTGCGGACGTCGAGGTACCACTGGAAGGCCTCGACCGGCAGGTTGTGCTGCCGGATCCGCTCGAGCAGGAGGTCGTGGTCGTGGATCCTCTGGCTGCCGCCGATGATCTCGCCATAGCCTTCGGGCGCCAGCAGGTCGAGGCCGAGCACGACCTCCTGGTTCTCCGGGTCGGGCTGCATGTAGAAGGCCTTGAACGACGCCGGGAACTTGGTGACCATTACCGGCTTGCCGTACTGGCTGGCGAGGATCGTCTCCTCGTCGCCGCCGAAGTCGTCGCCCCACTGGATGGGGTTGCCGTGGTCGTTGAGGATCTTGATCGCGTCCGTATAGGTGATGCGCGGGAAGGGCGGCACGATCGCCTCGAGCTTGGCGGTGTCGCGCTCCAGGGCCTTCAGCTCCTCGCGCCGGCGATCGAGCACCCGCGCCACGAGATAGCCCACGAACTCCTCGGCCAGGGCGCAGAGCCCCTCGAATTCGAGGAAGGCGACCTCGGGCTCCACCATCCAGAACTCCATCAGATGGCGGCGGGTCTTCGACTTCTCGGCGCGGAAGGTCGGCCCGAAGCAGTAGACCTTGCCGAGGGCGGCCGCGGCGGGCTCCAGGTAGAGCTGGCCGGACTGCGAGAGGTAGGCCTTGTCGCCGAAGTAGTCGGTCTCGAAGAGAGTCGAGGTCCCCTCGCAGGCCGCCGGGGTCAGGATGGGCGAGTCGATGAGGGTGAAGTCGCGCTCGTAGAAGAAGTCGCGGATCCCCTGCTCCACCTCGCTGCGCACCCTCAGAGCGGCGCGCTGGCGGCTGGAGCGCAGCCACAGATGGCGGTGCTCCATGAGGAACGCCGTGCCGTGCTCCTTGGGCGTGATCGGGTAGTCCTGGGTGAGCGAGAGGACCTCGAAGTCCGAGGCCTGGACCTCGACGCCGATCGGCGAGCGCTTGTCTTCCTTGACCACGCCGATGACGCGGACGGTGGACTCCTGGGTGACGCGCTCGATGTCCGCCCAGGCGGTGTCGGACACGTCCTTGCGGCCCGCGACGGCCTGCACGGAGCCGCCGGCCATGCGCACCTGGAGGAAGGCGATCTTGCCGCTGGAGCGCTTGTTGTCGATCCATCCCTTCAGCTCGACTTCCTGGCCGATCTGCTGGGACAGCTCGCGAATTGAAGTGACGGGTGTGGGCTGGCTCATGGGGGCGGGATTGTACTCTAGATGTCAGGCCTCCGGCAGCTTCGACAGGGCATCGGCGGCCGCCCGCTGCTCGGCGATCTTCTTGCTCGAGCCTTCGCCCCGTCCGGTGAGCTCGCCGTCCAGCCAGCACTCGACGATGAAGGTCTTGCTGTGGTCCGGCCCCGTGGAGCCGACCAGACGGTACTCGGGAAGGTCCCAGCCCAAGGCCTGCGCGACCTCCTGAAGCTGCGTCTTGGCGTCGGCTTCCGCCAGCCCGGGCCGGTCGCCGAAGGTGATCTCCAGCATCGGCTGGATGACCTTGCGCGCGGCCTCGATTCCGCCGTCCAGGTACAGGGCCCCGAAGACGGCCTCCATGGAGTCGGCAAGCAGGGACGCCTTCGACCGGCCTCCCGACCGCGCCTCTCCCACTCCGATCTTGAGCTCGGCTCCCAGCCCCATGTCCTGGGCATGCTTGGCGAGGGTGTCGCGGCTGACGAGCTGCGCCTTGAGCTTGGAGAGCTCCCCTTCCGGCAGCTCGGGGTGACGTTCGTAGAGCCACTCGGCCGTGATGAGCCCCAGCACGGAGTCGCCGAGGAACTCCAGGCGCTCGTAGTGCTCGGGGACCCCCTGCTCGTTGGCATACGAGCGATGGATCAGCGCGAGCTCCAGCAGGTCCAGCCGCTTGAAGCGGTGGCCGAGGCGTTTTTCGAAGGGAGTCGGGTCGCGGCGGCCGAAGGCCATGGCGGGATACTAGCAGGGGGGCGGCTCGCGACGGCTCTCGATTGCGAGCCGGCTGCCTCGTGTTAGCATGTCTGCTCATCCTGAGCGCACTAGCGGCCTGCGAGGATTCAAAGAGGGCTGAGCACCATGAAAGAGACACGCGTGGACACGGCGCAGACCTTCTCTGTTGCCACTTCGCCCGAGGAGTCGGAGCAGCTGAGGCAAGTTCACGAGCGGGAGCGGTTCATGGCTGCGGTGCTGGAAGGGCTCGCGGATGCCGAAGCTGGCCGACTGCTAGAAGACCATGAGGTCAAACGCCTCCTCGATGAGGAGTTCGGTCCACTTTAAGATTGACGCTCCTACCGCCGCCCGAACCGCCGTTCCAGGTCCGAATCCGTCATCTGCAGCACGATGGGCCGGCCGTGGGGGCAGGCGTAAGGTTGTTCGGCCACGAAGAGCTCGGCCATCAGGGCCTCCATCTCGGGCGCGGAGAGCGGGTGGTGCATTTTCACCGCGGCCTTGCAGGCCATGCTGGCGGCCAGGGATTCGAGGATCTCTCGGGCGAGGTCGGCGCCGCCGCGCGTGCCGTCGCCGGAGTCCGCGGCCAGGCGCCGGAGCAGGCTCTCCGCCGCGTCCGTGGAGAGGACGGCAGGCACCGAGGTGAGGGCCAGGGTAGTGCCGGAGAGAGCGGTCACCCCGAAGCCGTGCTCTTCGAGGCCGGGGGCGAGCTCGAGGAGGCGTAGCCGCTCGGCCGGGGCGAGTTCCAGGAGGACGGGCGTCAGGAGGTGCTGCACGGGCGGGCGCTCGGCGGCGAGGACCCGGCGCAGGCGCTCGTAGAGGATGCGTTCGTGGGCCACGTGCTGGTCGATCAGGTAGAGCCCGTCGGGACCCTCAAGCAGGATCAGCGTGCCCTTGTACTGCCCGAGCAGGCGGAACGGGCGGGCCTCTCCATGGCGGCCCGACAGGGGCACCATCGGCCGATCGATGGGCGCGTAGGACGGCGCCGCGAGGCGCGTGGGCGTGACGGGAAGCTCCACGAGGTCGGGAGGCCCTGGAACCCTCGTCACCTCCGCGGGCGCGCCGGCGGGACGGTCCCAGGCGACGGGAGGCCGGTTCTCTCCCAATCCCTGCCAGGCGAAGGGGACGTAAGGCTCCTCGGCCGGCCTGCGGAGCGGCGCGGCTTCCTCGCCGCGGGCGCGCTCCAGGGTGCGGCGGAGGGCGTCGTAGACCCGGTCGAGCAGCCCGGGATCGCGGAAGCGGACCTCCGCCTTCTGAGGATGGACGTTGACGTCCACCTCTTCGGGCGGCACGTCGAGGAAGAGGAAGAGGGCCGGGAAGTCCTCGCCCCGCCACTCGTCGCGCACGGCGCGGTAGAACGTGGCGAGCACGGCCCGGTCGCGGATCAGCCGCCGGTTGACGTAGACGAACTGGCGCCGCCCCCGCGCCGTGTCGGGCGTGCCGACGAACCCCCAGATCGTCTCCCCCAACCCTCCACTCCCGGGGATGTCCACGAGCTGCTTCGCGAGCTCGGCGCCGAAGATCTGGCCGATCCGCTCGCGCGGTCCCACCGTCCCCGCGGCCGGCAAGGCGTCCAGCAGCTCGCGTTCCTCATGGAACACCTGGAAGCGCACGTCCGGCCGGGCCAGGGCATAGCCCTGGACGACCTCCAGACAGCGGCGCAGCTCGGTCTGGGGAGACTTGAGGAACTTCCGCCGGGCGGGCACGTTGAAGAAGAGCGAGCGGACGTCGAGCGTCGTGCCGCGCGGACGGGAGAACGGCTCGGCCGCCCGTACCCGCCCGCCCTCGATGAACACCCGCTGGCCGTCCCCCGGCTGCTCGGCGGTGGTGAGCTCGACCCGCGCGACGGCGGCGATGGTGGCCAAGGCCTCGCCCCGGAACCCCAGCGTCGCCACGCGCTCTAGGTCGTCAAAGCTGCCGATCTTGCTGGTGGCGTGGCGGTCGAAGGCGAGAAGGGCGTCGTCCCGTCCCATGCCCCAGCCGTCGTCCGCCACCTCGATCCGCGCCTTGCCGCCCCCCTCGAGCCGGATCTCCAGGTGCGTGGCCCCGGCGTCCAAGGCGTTCTCGACCAGCTCCTTGACCACGGACGCCGGACGCTCCACCACCTCGCCGGCGGCGATCTGGCTCACCAGGTGGTCGGGAAGGAGATGGATGCGGGACATGGGGAAGAAATAAGTTGCGGCGTGACGCGCCGGAGGGCATGAGCGAGCCGGCGTGAGGGAGTCTATACTTACTCGGGTATTATCCAGATCGGGAGTGAAACCGTATGCATGCCTACAAGACTGCGGCCAAAATCGAGGAGGATGGAGAGATTCGCCTCTCCGAGCTGCCTTTTCGCGCTGGGGAAGAGGTCGACGTCATCATCCTTCTCCGTGATGCGGGGGAATCGAGGACCGAAACACCTGAGTCCTTCCGCGAGCAGTTGCCTCCTGTGACGCGACGCCTCCTGGGGGTTGCGCGTGGAGTGAGCGAAAGTGATTACAACCGCTACCTCGAAGAGAAGTACCGGTGAAGGTTCTTTTCGATACCAATGTAGTTCTAGATGTTCTGCTCGACCGGCATCCCTTTCGAGATGCCGCCGCGGAGCTTATCGCCAGGGTCGAACGTAAAGAGCTGACCGGGGTCCTTGGCGCCACTACCCTGACGACTCTTTACTACTTGGTCGCCAAAGCCTCAGGCAAAGAAGCGGCTCTCTCGGCGGTCCGGGACGTGCTCAGCCTTTTCCATATTGCAGCCGTGGACAAGAAAGTGCTCTCTGGAGCGGTCGAGTCCTCGATCAAGGATTTCGAGGATGCCGTCCTCATAGAGGCCGGAGCTCTGGAAGATGTCGATGCTGTGGTGACTCGCGATCCGGCCGGGTTCCAAGACGGCCGTCTTCGGGTCCTCTCTCCGCAGCAACTTCAGGCAGCCTTGGGCTAACTGAAGTTACTGCGGCAAGAAGGGCAGATGCCTACCGGTTCTGGATCTCCGGGGCGCCCACGCGCTCGTCCTCCCGCTTCTCCGTATCCGAGGCCTGGGCCTCCTTCTCCGGATCGTCTCCGGACAGGTCCCAAGTGAAGGACTCCACCGCCGCGTACTCCCCCTGCCGTCCGTAGTCGTACTCCCCCGCTTCGCCGCTGGGGACGTTCTCCTCACCCGCGTGGGAGCCCTCGATGTGGATCGCAGCCTCCTCGGGGCTGAGCTCGCTGCCTTCGGAGTCTCCGGAGCTTTCCGCCCCATATTCGTAGCTCTTCTCGGCATCCCGGCCGTGCTTGCCGTGGTAGATGTCTTCGCTGTAGCCGTAGGTCTTTTCCGAGTCGTCCATTGGGGACACCTCCTTCGCTCTCTATAATTGCAAGGAGCGCGCCGGCTGCCCGGTCCAGGAGCAGCCTAGACCACCGCCGCGGCAGCCGAGCTCACCGCGTTGGCCATGGCCGCGACGGCCGTGGCCAGCACCGGCTTCGGCTCCTCCCCCGCCCCTGTCTTGGGCCTCCCCTCCAGGCTCGCCCGCGCCGCCGCCAGGCGGGCGATGGGCACCCGGTAGGGCGAGCAGGAGACGTAGTCGAGGCCGACGCGCTCGAAGAAGTCGATCGACTTCGGATCGCCGCCGTGCTCGCCGCAGATCCCCAGGTGGAGGTCCGGCCGCTCCTTCCTCCCCCGCTCGCAGGCCATGCGGACGAGCTGCCCGACTCCCTCCTCGTCGATGCACTGGAAGGGATCCCAGGGCAGCACCTTCTGCTCCACGTACTGGGGCAGGAAGCGCCCGGCGTCGTCGCGCGAGTAGCCGTAGGTCATCTGCGTCAGGTCGTTGGTGCCGAAGGAGAAGAAGTCGGCGTGGCGGGCGATCTTGTCCGCCACCAGGGCCGCCCGCGGCACCTCGATCATGGTGCCGATGAGGATGTCGAGATCGACGCCCTCCGCCTTCTGGACCCGCGCGATGACGGCGGCCACCATCTCCCGCAGGCGCACCATCTCCGGCTCCGTGCCGACCAGGGGCACCATGATCTCGGGGCGCACCTTCTCGCCCGCCTTGGCGCGGACGGCGGCGGCGCGGACGATGGCCTCGACCTGCATCTCGTAGATCTCGGGCACGGTGATCCCCAGGCGGCAGCCGCGCAGGCCGAGCATGGGATTGGACTCCGCCAGGACCTCGGCCCGCGCCTTGACGTCGGCGAGCTCCATTCCCATCTGCTCCGCCAGGCCGCGCAGAGCCTTCTCCTCATGGGGCAGGAACTCGTGGAGCGGCGGATCGAGCAGCCGGATGGTGATCGGCAGCCCGGCCAGGGCCGTGAAGATCCCTTCGAAGTCCTTCTGCTGCATGGGCAGGAGGCGGGCGAGGGCCGCGTTGCGGGTCTCGGCGTCCTCGGCCAGGATCATCTGGCGCACCCAGGGCAGCCGCTGGTCGTCGAAGAACATGTGCTCGGTGCGGCAGAGGCCGATGCCCTGGGCACCCAGGGCGCCCGCCACCCGTGCGTCGTGCGGGGTGTCGGCGTTGGCGCGGATGCGCAGGCGCCGCTCGGCGTCGGCCCATTCCAGGAGTTTAACGAAGGCGCGGGCGGCCGACGAGGGAGCGGCGCCGTCGAGCAGCACCCGCAGCACCTCGGACTGGCGGGTCGGCAGGGCGCCGGCGATTACCTCGCCGGTCGTGCCGTCGATCGACAGCTCGTCGCCCTCGTGGAAGACCTTGCCATCCATCCGTACCTCGCCGGCATGCTCCTTCACCTCCACGCCGCCCGCTCCCACGATGCACGGCTTGCCCAGGCCGCGGGCCACGACGGCGGCGTGGGAGGTCATGCCGCCGCGGGAGGTCAGGATGCCGGCCGAGGCGTGCATGCCCACGATGTCCTCGGGGGAGGTCTCGGCGCGCACCAGGAGCACGGGGCCCGCGGCGGCCATCTCGGCCGCGCGCTCGGCCGTCAGGGCGATGCGGCCGGAGGCGGCGCCCGGACCGGCGGGCAGGCCATGGGCCAGGAGATTGCCGGCGGCGACGGCCTTCTTCTTCTGCACGGCGTCGAACTCGGGCGCCAGCATCTGGGCGAGTTGCGCGGGCTGGACCCTCCTCAAGGCCTCGCGCTCGTCGATCAGCCCCTCCTCCACCATCTCGACGGCGATGCGCACGGCGGCCGGGCCGGTGCGCTTGCCGGCGCGGGTCTGGAGCATGAAGAGCTTGCCGTGCTCGATGGTGAACTCGAGGTCCTGCATGTCGCGGTAGTGGAGCTCCAGGGCGGCGCAGACCTCCTCGAGCTGGCGGTGGGCCTCTGGGAAGTCGGCGGCCAGGCCGTCGCTGCCGTCCTGGGGAGTGATCTCCCGGGGCGTGCGGATGCCTGCCACGACATCCTCGCCCTGGGCGTTGACCAGGTACTCGCCGTAGACCCGCCGCTCGCCCGTCGCCGGGTTGCGGGTAAAGGCGACGCCGGTGGCGCAGTCGGAGCCCTGGTTGCCGAAGACCATGGCCTGAATGTTGACGGCGGTGCCGAGGAGATCGGAGATGCCCTCGATCTTCCGGTACTCGCGGGCCCGCGGGTTCCGCCAACTCGCGAAGACGGCGCCGATGGAGCCCCAGAGCTGCTCGTGGGGATCCTGGGGGAAGGCCTTGCCGTGCTTCTCGAACAGCCCGAGGAAGGCGTCCGCAACGCCGCGCAGGGACTCCGCCGTCAGCTCGGCGTCGTTGGCCGCGCCCTGGGCCGTGCGGGCGTCGCCAAGGATCTGCTCGTACTCGTCACGCGGGATCCCCAGCACGACGTCGCCGTACATGGTCATGAGGCGACGGTAGGCGTCGAGCACGAAGCGGGCTTCCGCGCCGCGGGCGATCGACGCCGCCACGACCTCTTCGGAGAGGCCCAGGTTGAGGATGGTGTCCATCATCCCGGGCATCGAGCGCGGCGCGCCGGAACGGACGGAGACCAGCAGCGGCTTGTGCGGATCGCCGAAGCGGCGGCCGGTCTGCTCCTCCAGCCGCGCCAGGTGCTCGGCAACCTCGCTCTTCAGGCTCTCGGGATAGGAGCCGTCATGGTCCTGGTGGTGATTTTGGTAATAAGTGCAAACTTCCGTCGTGATGGTAAAGCCCGGGGGCACCGGGATGCCGAGCCGGCTCATCTCCGCGAGACCGGCCCCCTTGCCGCCCAGGAGGTCCTTCTGGGAGCCCTCCCCTTCCGCCGAACCACCGCCGAACGCATAGACGTACTTGGCAGCCATCGCGTTTCCTCCAGACCAGGCGGACTCCGGGAGTCCGATCATGTAGAGCTGAATCTACGTACAGCAGTGCACAGCTTCACCGTCGAAGGGGACAGCAGCAGAAATCTTGCCAGCTCAGGGTTCGTCCTCCTCGTGCTCGTCGCCAGCCTCCGCCACTGGCTGCACGAAGGCGGCGTGGACGGGCGGCGGCATCACCGAGTCGGCGCCCCGGACGGACTTCCAGAGGATCTCGTTGAGCTCCAGGTCCGGGGCCAGGTCCGCCTCCTCGTCGAGGTTCATGGCCAGCGAGGCGGCGGCGCCGGGAGCATTGGGCGCGTTCTTCTCGTCGAGCGGGAAGCGCGCCGGGCGGAGAGTGTACGGGGCAAGGTCCGGCTTCGCCTGGAAGGCGCGGTACATGGGCGCCGCGGCGGCGTCGAGCTGGCTCAGGGGCGGCAGGCCGAGGATCAGCTCCATGGTGCGCAGCACGCCCGCCGTGGTGTAGAGCGTGCCGTCGACCGCCCCTCTCCGGAAATAGGGGCTGGCGACCAGGAGGACCGAGCGGTGGGCGTCCACGTGGTCCGGGCCGTTCTGGGCGTCGTCCTCGACCACGAAGATGGCCGACTCCTTCCAGAAGCGGCTCTTCGAGATGGCCTCCACGACCCGCCCCAGGGCCAAGTCGTTCTCGGCGATCATCGCTCGCGGCGTCGGAGTGCCGGGGCGGGTGCCCGACGTGTGGTCGCCGGGCAAGCGGATGATCGACAGCCGCGGCAGCCCGCCGCTCTTCTCGAACTTCCGGAATTCCTCCAGCCAGACGTCCACGCGCCGGTTGTCGGGGACCGCCAGGTCGTAGGGCGGGTAGTCCGGATGGATCTTCCCTTCGAGACCTGGCACGCTGGCGTGGACCGGCCCCGATTCCACTCCCTCGTCCCGGATGACGAACTCGCCGTAGCTCCGTACGCTCACCCCTGCCCGGTTGCAGGCGTCCCAGAGATAGCCGCCCTGGGGGGCCGTGACGTTGCCGTAGGGGTTGCGCTGCGGCCCGCCGCCCTCGCTCAGGTAGTCGCCGCCGCGGTCGCCGTAGTACATCGGCCAGACCTTCTCCACGAAGTCCGTGGAGTAGGCGCCCATCGAGTAGGCGTGCCCCTGGTAGCTCACCTCGGCGTTGACGTAGAAGTTGTCGAACAGGACGAACTCGCGGGCCAGGGCATGGGCGTTGGGGGTGACCTCCTCGCCGAAGAGGCAGAGGTTGGGATCGCCGTTGCCGCGCTCCAGGTCGCCGAGGATCTGATCGTAGGTGCGGTTCTCGCGGATGACGTAGAAGACGTGCTTGATGGGCGAGGCGCCGCCCACCCGGGCCGGCACGGGCGAGCCCTTGGGCGCGTCGACAGGCGCCAGGCGCGAGGCCGCGGTGTCCGGGGTGAGGCGGTGGGCGGTCTTCGTGTAGGCGGCCAGGGCCGCGGCGTCCGGCGCGGGCACGATGGAGAGCGATCCCGAGAGCAGCTCGCCGATGTACTGCCCCGTGGCGCCGGGGACGCCCGGTTGCGCTCCCCGGGGATTGGCGGCCGAGGTCAGCCCCTTGCCGCTCAGGATGAAGATCCGCCTGCCGTCCCGGCTCCACTGGGCCGCCGTCGGGTACCAGCCGGTGGGAATGAGGCCCCGGACCACGCTCGCCCCGGGGCGCGAGACGTCCACCACGGCGACCGTGTTGTTGTCGGCATTGGCCACCAGGAGCGTCTGGCCGTCGGGCGACAGGCCCAGGCCGTTGGGCGTGCTGCCGGGCGGCGTCGCCGGGCTGAGGGCGAGCGAGATCTGCTCTCTTGCCGCGCGGGCGGCGAGGTCCACCACCCAGACGGCGTTGGTGTTGGCGCAGGCCACAAACAGCCGGCCGCCGTCCTTCGACAGGGCCATGGCGTTCGGATGCTCCCCCACCGGGACCTCGCCGCGGAGCTCCAGCGTCGCCGCGTCGTAGAGCTGAACCCGGGCGCCGCCCCACAGGGAGACGAAGAGCGTCCCGCCGTCCGCCGAAACCACGGAGGTGTAGGCCTCGGCCGGCAGATCGGCGGTCTTCGCGACCTGGCCGGACTCCAGGTCCACGGCCGAGAGGAGCTGCCCCAGCACGTGGACGGCGAACAGGCGCTTGCCGTCCGGGCTGATGGAGAGGCCGCCCACGAAGCTCGACTCGGCCGGTTTCTTCAGGGCGAACACGGCGCCCGGCTTCAGGCTCCCCGCCTCGAGCCGGAGCTCGTTGACGGTGCTCGCCCCGCCGCCCGACGAGTAGAGCCGCTGCCCGCCGGGATGCCAGACGAGCCCCAGCCAGGCGTTGTCCACCGGCAGCTTCGCCCGCACGTAGTCATGCCGGAGGTCGACCAGCGTCAGGCTGGGCTTGGTGTACCCATTGTTGGTGACGACGAGGGTCTGGCCGTCCGGGGACTCCGCCATGGCGAGCGGCAGATCCCCCACCGTGAGGTGCCGGCCCGCCGGGGCGATCCGCCAGCCGTTGGGCAGGAGGGTGTCGCCGCTCTGCTGACGCCCCGGGCGGGCGGGAGGTTTCGCGGTCTTGGCGGCCTTCGCGGCCTCGGCGGGACGCCCCGCCGCCAGGAGGAAGAGGGAGAGAGCGAGGACCGCCGTCAGCCGTTCGTGCATGGGGAGATCCTATGCCAGGAGCTGTTACAATTCAGACGTCTTTCGACGGCTTCGAAGGGGATCGCAATGGCGGACATTCAGAGGATCGAGAACGTGGACGCGCTCGAGGCGCTGCTCGAGAAGGCGAAGGACCGGCAGGTCTGGATCTTCAAGCACAGCCTGACCTGCCCCATCTCGGGCGCCGCCTGGGCCGAGTTCCGGCGCTTCGCGGACGATCAGCCCCAGGGCGACGGGACGGAGTTCGCCGTGATCGAGATCCAGTACGCCCGCCCGGTCTCGACCGCCCTCGCCGAGCGCACGGGAGTGCGGCACCAATCTCCCCAGGCGATCCTGCTGCGCGAGGCCCGCGTGGCATGGCACGCGAGCCACTACGACATCGACGCCACGGCTCTGAAGCGGGCCTGAAGGACATCAAGGACTGCAGGGACATCAAAGACCTCAAGGACCGAGAAACATCTTCCTCGTCCTTGGAGTCGTTGCAGTCTTTGCAGTCCTTGGTGCCGCTGCTTCGGCGGTAGGATCTCCGCCATGGAGAAAACCTCCAGCCCACCGATGACAGCCGAGGAGAGATACCGCCTCCTGCTCGAGGTCTCCGAGGCCGCCAACTCCCAGATCGAGATCGCCGCCGTTCTCGAAGCCGTGGCCGAGGCACTGGCCCCGTCGATTGCCGTCGACGCCGTGGGCGTGACCACGATCCAGGGCGACCGCCTCTCTCCCCACGCCATCTACATCCGGGGCGTCGAGCGCCGGCAGGGCGACTCCTGGGCCGACGTCATAGCGCGTTGGCTCCACACCTCCAGCGAGGACGTGCAGCCGCACGGCCAGGTACCCTTCGCGGGCTCGGGGACCGAGTACGTCGGCCGGACCGGCCGCGCGGTGGTATGCGAGGATCTGACCCGGGGCACGCGCTTTCCGGAGGACTCGCGCCTGCTGGCCAAGGGCGTCCACTCCTATGTCCGCGTGCCCCTCCAGGTGCGCGACCGGCTCGTCGGCTCGCTCGCCTTCTCCCGCGGCAGCTCGGGCCCGTTCGAGCCGTATGAGGTGGAGACCTTCGAGGCGCTGGCCCGGCCCATCGCCGCCGCCATGGCGAACGCCCTGGCCTTCGAGGAGATCGCGCGGCTGACGCGCCAGCTCCAGGCCGAGAACCTCGCCCTGCGCCAGGAGATCGACGAGCGCAGCATGTTCGAGGAGATCGTCGGCTCCTCGAAGGCCCTGCGCGAGACCCTCTCCCTGGTGGACAAGGTGGCGGCGACCGACGCCACCGTGCTCATCACCGGCGAGACCGGCACGGGCAAGGAGCTGATCGCCCGCGCCATCCACCGCCGGTCCGACCGCTCGAAGCGGGCCCTGGTGGCCGTCAACTGCGCCGCCCTGCCGGCCTCGCTGATCGCCTCCGAGCTCTTCGGCCACGAGAAGGGGACGTTCACCGGCGCCCTCCAGCGCCGGGCCGGCCGCTTCGAGCTGGCCGCCGGCGGCTCCATCTTCCTCGACGAGGTGGGCGAGCTGCCGCCCGAGGGTTCGGAGTCCGCACGTACCTCTTCTACGAGCATCACGCCACCACCGACGACGCCCAGATCGACGGCCACATCGATCCCGTGCTGCCCCGCGTCTCCGGCTACGTCGCCGAGGTGCTGGTGGCGGACAACCAGCCGGTCAAGGCCGGCGACGTGCTGGTGCGGATCGACACCGCCGACCTCCAGGCCAAGGTGGACCAGGAGCAGGCGGCGCTCCTGAATGCCGAGGCCGCCGTGGCCGTGGCCCGGGCGACGGCGTCGGGCACCCAGGCCGCCCTGGCCGGCAGCCGCGCCAAGGTTTCCGGCACCCAGGCCGACGTGGCCGCGGCCCTGACCCGGGAGCGGCAGACCGCTGCCGACCTCACCCGCTACAAGGCGCTTTATGAGAAGGAGGAGGTCTCCCAGCAGCAGTACGAGGCCGCCCGCGCCGCCGCCGACGCGGCCCGTGCCGCCGCCGAGGCCGCCCGCGCCACCTCCGCGGCCTCGCGCTCCACGGTGGACACCGCCGCGGCCCAGATCGAGGCCGCCACCCGCCAGATCGCGGCCGCCGAGGCCCAGGTGGCCCAGCACCGGGCGTCCCTGGAATCGGCGCGGCTCCAGCTCTCCTATGCCACGGTGAAGGCGCCGGCCTCCGGCGTCGTCTCCAAGAAGGCCGTCGAGGTGGGCCAGTTCGTCCAGGCCGGCCAGCCGCTGCTCGCCATCGTCCAGGGTCACGACGCCTGGGTGAGCGCCAACTTCAAGGAGACGCAGCTCGCCCAGATGCGCCCCGGCCAGCCGGTGGAGATCGAGGTGGACGCCTACCCCGGCGTGACCTTCCACGGCCGCGTCGAGTCCCTGGCCGCCGCCACCGGAGCGCGGTTCTCGCTGCTGCCGCCCGACAACGCCACCGGCAACTTCACCAAGGTCGCCCAGCGCGTGCCGGTGAAGATCGTCTTCACCGACCAGCCGGACCCGAAGCGCCCGCTGCGCGTGGGCATGAACGTCGCCGTGGTCGTGGACCTGGGCTGAGGAGGAAGGGAGCCGTCATGCCCCAGCAGGGCGCCAACAAGTGGATCATCACGATCACGGTCATCCTGGCCTCGATGATCGAGCTGATCGACACCTCGATCGTCAACGTCGCCCTCCCCCAGATGATGGGCAACCTGGGGGCGACGCTCGACCAGATCGCCTGGGTGGTGACCGGGTACGTGGTGGCCAACGTCATCGTCATCCCCATGACGAGCTGGTTCGCGACGGTGCTCGGCCGCCGCAACTACTTCGTGGGCTCGCTCATCCTGTTCACCGTCGCCTCGTTCTTCTGCGGCCACGCCACGACGCTCTGGGAGATGGTCCTCTTCCGCTTCATCCAGGGCGCGGGCGGCGGCGCCATGCTGTCGACCTCGCAGGCGATCCTGGTCGAGACCTTCCCGCCCGAGGAGCTCGGCCTGGCCAACGCCCTGTTCGGCCTCGGCGTGGTCGTCGGCCCCACCGTCGGCCCCACCCTGGGCGGCTGGATCACGGACAGCTACTCCTGGCGCTGGATCTTCTACGTCAACCTGCCGATCGGCATCGTGGCCGTCCTGATGGCCATGGCCTTCATCCCCGACCCCAAGGAGGTGCGCCAGATCACGGGCATCGACTGGGCGGGCATCGGCCTGCTCATCGTGGGGATCGGCTCGCTGCAGATCGTCCTCGAGCGGGGCGAGGCCGAGGACTGGTTCTCGGCCCGCTACATCATGGTGCTGGCCTTCGTCGCCGTCCTGGCCCTGGCCGGCTTCATCTGGCGCGAGCTGACGGCGGCCAACCCGGTGGTGGACCTGCGGGTGTTCCGCGACCGCTCGCTGGCCGTGGGCACCGTCTTCACCTTCATCCTGGGTTTCGGCCTCTACTCCTCGGTGTTCATCTTCCCCGTGTTCGCCCAGAACCTCCTGGGCTTCACGGCCATGCAGACGGGCCTCATCCTCCTGCCGGGCTCGCTGGCCACGGCGGTGATGATGCCGGTGGTGGGACGGATGCTGCAAAAAGGGGTGCCGCCGCAGCTCATGAACGCCCTGGGGTTCATCTGCTTCTTCCTCTTCACCTTCCTGCTGTCGCACTCGACGCTGGCCTCGGACCGTCAGGACTTCTTCTGGCCGCTGATCCTCCGGGGCGTCGGCCTGGCGCTGCTCTTCGTGCCCCTGACCACCGTGGCCCTCTCCGGCCTGCGGGGCAAGGATATTGCCCAGGGCGCGGGTCTGACCAACATGATGCGCCAGCTCGGCGGCTCCTTCGGCGTGGCCCTGGTCGCCACCTACGTCCAGCGCCGCACGTGGACGCACCGGGTCAACCTCCTCTCCCACGTGTCCATCTACGACGCGCCCGTGCGCGAGCGGCTGGCCGCCATCACCCAGGGTCTGATGCAGAGGGGATCGAGCCTCTACGAGGCGCAGCGGCAGGCCTACGGGGCCATCGAGGGAGCGGTGCTCCGGCAGACCTTCCTGCTCTCCTACATGGACGCCTTCCGGTTCGTGGGGATCTTCTTCCTCTGCTGCATCCCGCTGCTGCTCGTCTTCAAGCGCGGACGCGGCGGGGCGGCGGGGCCGGTGTCGATGCACTGAAGCCGCTGGAAGGCACCTTGCAAGAGATTTGGGCATGGCTAACAACTTCAAAGTCCGCGGTTGCTGCTGCGGGATCCCCTTCGGCTGCGGCGTGCTGGTGTTCGGCGCCGGCGCGGTCGCTCTCTGGAAGCTCGCCCTGCCCAGTCTGGCGACCCTGCTGGGATTGCTGTAGGCTTCTGACTGACAATGCCTTTTCTCTGCCGACACAAGCTCCCTGGAAGTCCCCACTTCTGCGGCGACCGGCCCGCGGATGCGCCGTGCGGCGCCTTCGAGTACGTCCGCGTCGAGCGCCCTGAGGACCTGCCGCCCGCCGACCCGCGGACGGTCGATGTCGCCGTGCTCGACATGAACCACGGCTGGCCGAACCTTGGCCACGACTGCCTCGTCCACTCCCTGCTCGACTCCGCCTGCGAGCTGCTGCCGATCGCCGAGGAGACCGGCGTCCGCGTGCGCGCCCTGTCCTTCGACGTGCGCCGCGCCGGCATGATCCCCGAGCTTCCCGGCGACCGCTTCTCCCTGTATCTCGGCACGGGCGGCCCGGGCCATCTCGATCCGTACCAGAACGACGGCGTCTCGGAGTTCAGCCAGGGGATCCGCGAGGACCCCTCCTGGCAGCGCCCGCTCTACCGGCTCTTCGACCGCATCGTCGAGGACGGCACGGCGGCGCTCCTCGCCGTCTGCCACACGTTCGGCGTGATGTGCCACTGGGCCGGGGTCGCCCAGCCGGTGCTGCGCGGACCCGAGAAGGGGGGCAAGAGCTCGGGCATGCTCGAGAACGTGCTGGCGCCCGAAGCCTGCGGCCACCCCTGGTTCCGCCGCTTCGGCGACGAGCTCGAAGACGGCGGGCGGCTGCGCATCCTCGACAACCGCCTCTTCGACCTGATCCCGAGCCACGGCGCGTTCCCCTCCGGCACCCTGCCGATCGGCTGGGAGACGCAGGGCGTGGGCGGTCCGGCGGGCGACGCCCTCACCATGCTCGAGTTCGCGCGCGACGCGGCCGGCAGCATGCCGCGGGTTTTCGGCGTCAACCACCATCCTGAGATCGTGGACCGGGAACGGCAGACCGTCATCCTCGCGCAGAAGCTGGAGCGCGGCGAGGTGAGCCCCCAATGGGTGGCCGAGCGCCGGGAGGCCCTGACCCGTGCCTACCCGGACGAGGACTCCGACGCCCGGCTCCAGCTCACTTCGGACTTCACCCTGATCAAGCCGATGCGCTTCCATCTCTGGCGCCAGGTGCGCCTGCGGACCGAGTCGCTCGGGCTCGCCGCGGGCGTGCACGAGGACCGCGCGCTGGCGGGATCGCCCTCGTGATCCCGAAGCCGCCGTTCGCCTCGGACCTCACGCCCGAGGCCGAGATCGCCGCGTTCCAGGACCTCCAGACCCGCCTCCCCGCCGTCTGGGAAGCTCTCATGCTGCACGACGAGGAGCCCCACACCTCGGTCGTGGTGCCCTCGATGACTCTCGAACAGAGCGAGCTCAAGAAGCTCTCGGGCGTCAGCTTCTACGAGGAGCGCCTGCTCTTCCTACTGATCCGGCTCCGCAATCCGCGGGCGCGCGTGGTCTACGTCACCTCGCAGCCCGTGCACCCGATGATCCTGGACTACTACTTCCAGCTCCTCGCCGGCATCCCCGCGAGCCACGCCCGGGCGCGCCTGACGATGCTTTGCGCGCACGACGCCTCGCCGCGCTCGCTGACCCAGAAGATCCTCGACCGGCCGCGCCTGATCGAGCGCATCCGTGAGGGCATCCAGGACCGCTCGCGCGCCTACCTCACGGTCTTCAACTCGACGCCGCTCGAGCGCAAGCTCGCCGTGCTCCTCGGCATCCCGCTGAACGGCGCCGATCCGGACCTCGCCCACCTCGGCACCAAGTCCGGCAGCCGCAAGATCTTCCGTGAGGCGGGAGCGGCGATGCCGGAGGGGTTCGAGGACCTCCACTCCAAGCAGGAGGTCGAGGAGGCGCTCGTCGAGCTGGCAGCGCGGCGGCCGGGCATCCGGCGCGCCGTCGTCAAGCTGAACGACAGCTTCTCGGGCGAGGGCAACGCCATCTTCCGCTACCCGGAAATGGACGTCGGCGGCCGGGCCGCGGTGCGGGAGGCGCTGCAGCGCATCGAGTTCGCGGCGCCCGACGAAAAAGTCGACGCCTTCTTCGAGAAGTACAACCAGATGGGCGGCATCGTCGAGGAGTTCATGGAAGGCCGGGAGAAGGTCTCCCCGAGCACCCAGCTCCGCATCAGCCCGAGCGGCGAGGTGCTGCCGATCTCGACCCACGACCAGATCCTCGGCGGCCCCAGCGACCAGGTCTTCCTCGGCTGCAGCTTCCCGGCCCACGACGGCTACCGGCAGCGCATGCTGCACGACGCCATGCGGATCGGCGAGGTCCTCGCCGCCAAGGGCGTCGTGAGCCGCTTCGCCATCGATTTCCTGCTCTGGCGCGACGATCCGGCGGCGGACTGGAGCATGGCGGCCCTGGAGATCAACCTGCGGATGGGCGGCACGACCCACCCCTACCTCGCCCTCCAGTTCCTGACCGGCGGCCAGCTCGACCGCGAAACCGGCCTCTTCTACTCCCCCGCCGGCCTCGCCAAGTACTACCGCGCGACCGACAACCTCCGCTCCGACTCCTACTGCGGCCTGCTCCCCGAGGACCTGATCGACATCCTCACCATGAACCGCCTCCACTACAGCCACGGCACCGACTCCGGCGTCCTCTTCCACCTGATCGGCGCCGTCTCCGAGTTCGGCAAGCTCGGCCTGACGGCGATCGGCAACAGCCGCGAGGAGGCGGATGCGCTGTACTACAAGACCCTGGAGGTTTTGGACCGGGAGACCTCCTACGGCCGCGGTGCCGCCTGACCCTCTGATGAGTGAAATTCCAGAGCTGACCGATGAGCAATTCGCCAGGGCCATCCCGGCACGCGTCCGGAAGCGCCTCATGCTCGGGCAGATCGAATCCGGCGAGGACATCGCAGCACTGCGGCGTTTTATCGGGCTCACCCAAACGCAATTCGCTCTAGCCATGAGCATCAGCGTCCACACCCTCCGAAACTGGGAGCAAGGCCGCCGGCGTCCAGAGGGTCCTGCGATCGCCTTGTTGCGCATCGCCGCTCGGCATCCTCGGATCATCCGCGAGAACATCGAAAGCATGGAGTCCGCTGCCTGAGGCTGGCCTACGGCGTCCGTCCGCTCCACTTCGACCAGTTCCCCAACTCCATTCCATCGTTGAACAGCGGCGTCGTCCGCGCGCAGTCGCCCGTGTAGTCGTAGCGCTGCCCGGCGGCCACCATCTGGAAGTCGGCGACCTGGAGAAGCCTGAGGTCGAGCGGCCCCAGGAGCCCGCTCCACCTGGCGGTGGTGAAGCGGTCGCTCTGGGCCGTCAAGGCGATGGTGCCGCCGTCCGACAGGAGGATGCCGTACTTCTGCATCGCTCTGGCCACCACCCGCGCCGCCTCGTTGGGCAGGTTCTGGAGCGGGTAGTCCGCCCTCAGCCGCAGCCGGCTCCCGTACGGCGGCGCCGTCGCGGGGCCGCTGGTCGGGAAGGTCGAGTGCGTGGCCGGGTGGACGTACACCCGCCGGCGCATGCGGCTGTTGGGCAGGATGAAGCGGATGGCGTGGTCGATGTGGCCGGCCGCCACCTCGTCGGCGCTGAACAGCAGGGGCGAGATCGGGAAGCCGGCGGCGTCGGCGCTGCTGCAATCCTGGCCGCGGCCGTTCGACGGGTAGGTGAGGCTCATGTTCCATACCGCCAGGCAGCCGCCGAAGAACTCACCGCCCACCACGTTGGCCCGCCACATCTCGTACAGCCGGTTGGTGGGCCGGTGGACGACCAGCAGGTGGCAGTCGCCGTCGCCGACGCACTGGTAACCCTGCTCTCCCTCGATCGCGCCGCCCGGGGGCAGCGGCACGGGAGCGACGTCGCAGTCCGGGTCGAAAAAGTCGTCCGTCGGGATGAAGTCGCGGAAGGGAGTCGACGCGTTCGCCTCCAGCACCTCGATGCTGAAGTCGATCTGCATGCGGCCGCCGCCCCACCCGCCCACGCTGGAGAGCCAGTTGATGACCGCCGTGGACTCGGGGTCGACCGGCGCCGCCGAGATGTCCTGGTACCAGGGAGAGTCGGCGGGAAAGTAGGGGCTGTGTCCGGCGGGAGGCAGGGTCTGAGCCTGCGCCGCCGAGACGACGAGAAGGGCGAGCCCGCCGAGAGCTCCGCCCGACAACCTGCCCCGCAGACTCGTCCATGACTGGCTTGCCATAAGGGCATTGTAGCTGAAGGCATGCCCCTCCCGTTCCCGCACGGTGCCTTCGCGAATAGACTGCGTACCGATGAGCGCCAGTACGACGATCGAGGAAACGGTTCGAGACCTCCTGCGCTCCCGGGCTCCCCTCGCTCAGGGCCGCGCCGATCTGCCCGACGATCTGCGGCTCGGGGCAGGTGGCCTGGGGCTGGACTCGATCTCGATGGTCGAGCTGCTCCTCGACTGCGAACGCCGGTTCGGCATCAAGGCGACGGGGCTGCTGGAGGGCGCTCCCCTCACCGTGGGCCGTCTCGCCGCCCACGTGCGAGAAGCCGTCCAAGGGTGATCGCCGCGCGCCGGACCTTCGACGCCCTGGAGCGCGGGCTGGAGCCGCTGGCGATGCGGCATCCGAGCTTGGCGCTCGCCGGCGCGGATGCCCTCGGACGGCTGCGGAACCGGCTGTCCCGCCGCTGGCCCAGCCCGCAGCAGATCGGGATTCTGTTCCCTCACCTCGATCGGCGCGCGGCGGCACGCGTGGCCTGGAGCCTCGGTGCCCTCGAGGCCCGCAACCGGCTCCTGGTCGCCTGCATCGAGCGGGCGGGGCTCGAACCGGTGCGGCCGATGGTGCGGACGCCTCCCGACGCCTTCGCCGCGCTCCGCCCGCCTCTCGTCCTGGGGACGTTCCACGTCGGGGCCGTGCAGGCTCTCGGCGCGGTTATCGAGCGGCTGCCCGGTCCGGTGCTCATCCTGCGCCAGGGCCTGCTCTATGAACCTTGTCCACCGGTGGAGATCGCATCGACGGAAGGCGACGACCAGCACCGTGCGGCCTCGTTCCGGCGCGCGCTCGCGCACCTCGACAACGGCGGCTTCGTCGTCCTGGCGCTCGACGTGGTACAGGGCGCCGGTCTCCAGGTCGCCTGCCTCGGCCGCACGCTCGAGCTGGCGCGGGGGCCCTTCGCGCTGGCCCGGCTCGCGGGCGCACCGCTCGTGCCGATCGTGGCGCGCTGGCGTCAGGGCGGGGTGGAGGCCGAGGCCGGCGAGGCGCTCGCCGTCGATACCACGCTCGGCCCGGCCGCCTGGGAGGGCGCTCTGGCCGCCTCCGCCGGAGGCTGGCTGGAGCGCTATCTGCTGGAGTCGCCGTCCGAGCTGGGACTCGGTCTGCTGCGAATTCTGCTGGCCTGAGCTTCAATATCGCCTTCATCGCTTTCAATCAAAGCGCGGCGCAATTCGTGATGGCGGATCTTGCCGTTGGCGGTGCGCGGGATCGTGCGCGGCGCCATCACTACCACCCGGTCCGGAGCGAAGCCGAGAGCCGACTCGACCGCGGCCGCGACGGCGGCGGCCAACGGCTCGGGCGCGGCGGCCGGATCGGCCTCGACGGCCACGACGATCTCCTCGGTGGATGCGCCCGGCGCCGGCGGCAGGCCGACCGCGGCGGCGAGTCGTACGCCCGGCACGCGCCCCGCCGGCTCCTCGAGCTCGCGCGGTGCCAGGGGAGCGCCTCCCCGCTTGATCAGGGCCCGCTGGCGGCCCAGGACGTACAGGTGGCCGGCGGAGTCGAGCGCTCCCACGTCGCCGGTGTGGAGCCAGCCGCCGCGGAGTGTCTCGCGGGTCGCCTCCGCCGCCTCGAAATAGCCGGCGAAGACGGCTGGGCCGCGGACCAGGATCTCACCCGCGACTCCCTCTTCGCCATCGATCCTCACCTCCACTCCAGGCAGCGGCCGGCCGCAGGAGACGTTGCCCCGGGCGTCCACGCGAAGCGGCTCGCCGGGCCGCAGGCAGGTCACTCCCAAGGTCGCCTCGGCGAGCCCGTAGCCGGGCCGGATAACGCCCGGCACGCCGAAGCGCTCTTCGAAGGCCAGGATCGTGCTCCGCCGCACCGGCTCGCCGCCGTTGGTCGCGTAGCGGAGCGCCGAAAGGTCGAGCCCCTCGGGGTTTACGAGCCGCGTGGCGAGACGGTATGCGAAGTCCGGCGCGCCGAGGATGGTGGCGCGGACGCCCGCCGCCGTCTCGAGCCACAGCGGCAGGGTACGGATGGCAGGCGTCACCAAGTGGCAGGGCACGCCGAAATACACGGGCCCCAGAACGAACCGGAGCAGGCCCAGGTCGTGCCAGGGCGGCACCCAGCTCACCAGCACGTCGCCGGGACCGGCCTCGAGCAGCTCGCGGGCGGCCTCCAGCGAGGCGATGGCGTTGCGCTGGAGGACGATGGCTGCGCGCGGCT